>OGOU01001938.1_pt1 | contig 15271 bp, 18 predicted proteins | sample 1552721 | NCBI WGS metagenome assembly OGOU01 (sample SAMEA2580176, study PRJEB22360) | human gut metagenome | biome: human gut; feature: human-associated habitat; material: faeces | place: Denmark | collected 2008/2010 | reverse complement strand
GACTAAAGTCACAAATATAGGTTATTTTATTTACTGAGAGCGTCTCCTTTGCCTGCGCAAATCAGAATACATCCAAATCTTTGCCATTAACCACATAACCTTCATAGCCAGCCTCTCGTATCTCGTCAAGAATAGCTTCATCCCTCCATGCCATTTCCGCTGCAAGATTCTTACGGTTATCCTGAATATTCATATGATAAATACGGTGGTAGGTTACGAGAAGCTTTGGATTGGCTTTTTTTACAACCTGGGCGAGGTCTGTGCTTAATGTATGCACCTCACGGTGATATTTCTGCCATTTTGGTTCACGGCAGGATATTCCGGCGGCATATTCTACTTCGTGAAGAAGAATGTCGCAGTCTTTGGCTTTTTCTGCCACGATATCAAGTGGGGCTGTATCGCCTGTAATCACAATAGTTTTATCTGGTGTTATAAACTTGTATCCATAACATTCTAAAGTTCCGTGACTTACAGGAAATGCCTCTACTGTTACACGGTCATCTTTATAAATAATTCCAGACTCGATTTCTGTGACTTCCACTCGGTATCCCGATTCATTTGCCTTTTCAAATCCGTTAATTCGGAAATCAATATCAGTCTCATAGGCTTTTAAGATATGATCTGTCATATGCTGCATTCCCTTAGGGCCAAATACTTTGAGTGGAACCGGACGCTCTAATACCCACGGGGTAAAAATGAGGTCTGGATATCCGGCAGTGTGGTCTGTATGCAGATGTGTACAGAATGCCACTGTTAAAAGATCTGGTCTTAACGCATCAATTCCATTAAAGTAAGCTGCGGAAGCCTGTCTGACTACTCCCGGCCCAAAGTCTACAATATATGCCCTGTCTCCTACAACTACTGCGGAAGACGGACCATTTGCATTCGGGCAGGCATTAGGTGTGCCTGTACCTAAAAGAACAAGTTTTGTTTTCATTTTATTGTATCCTTCTCTATTTTGTATTTTATATCTTTTATCTTAATTTATATTATGCTTTCCCTACATTTTCAATTGCTAACTATATATAAAATTATCAGAACACTACTCCGCTACTTCTTCCCCAGAAACATGCTTAATAGATATTCCAGTAAATCCATAAATAATACTGAAAATTGGTGTTAAATACAGCAAGAACAAATATGGGAAGAATGCAGCCCAGGCTACACCAAGTGTTCCTGCCATATATACGCCATAGCCATGCCATGGAATCATTGGGCCTGCCATTGTTCCTGAATCTTCGAGACAGCGGGAAAGGATTTCCGGTGCCACTTTTCTTTCTTTAAATACTGGTGCCATTAAGCGGCCTGTCAGTACATGAGACATTGGCTGGGAACAGCTGATCAAACTTGTGATATAGCCAACAATTAAAGTAACTAAAATCATAGAACCATCACTGTTAATACGCTTTACAACCGCATTTAAAATGTGCTCTAATACGCCGAGTTTTTCAAGCATACCGCCCATACCAACAGCAAAACTGATGATGGCAACGTACTGTAACATACTTCCCATACCACCACGATTTAAGATGGACTGAAGTACCCCTTCCTCAATTGTAGTTGTATATCCACTATATGCAGTCTGAATAATACTCTGTAATGTCGCATGCTGTACAAAAAATGAAACTGCTCCTGCTGCAAAACTTGAAATTCCAAGTGCAGAGATTGCATTTACCTTACAAAGTAAAAGCACGATAATTAAGATTGCAGGAATTAATGTTACCGCTCCAAGATGGAATTCTCCATTTAATTCTGTAATATAGTTTGAAATATCTCCTGCTGTATAACCACCGCTTGTCTGCTGGATTCCTAAAACAGTAAAGATAATTAACGTAATGATATATGTAGGAATCGTTGTCCAAAACATGGCACGGATATGATCACCTAACTTTGCACCTGAGACAGCTGGAGCTAAGTTTGTTGTATCAGAAAGCGGGCTTAACTTATCACCAAACATTGCACCACAGATAACTGCTCCGGCAACCATACCAGAATTAATTCCCATCGCATTGCCGATTGCCATCATTGCAACACCAGCACTTCCAACAGAACCATAAGAAGTTCCTGTTACAACACTAAGTACAGAACAGAATAATAATGTAAGCGGCAGTAACCATGCCGGGTTAATCATCTTAAGCCCCCAGGCAATAATTGTCGCAATCGTACCGCTCTGTAACCAGGTACCAATCATAACACCAATCGCCATAAGCAGACAAAGTGTCGGAACGACCATACGAATCGCATCATATGCGCCCGCAACAACATTATCATATGGAATACGAACAATCTTGCAAACAAGATAAATAAAAATCCAGCTTGCAAATAAGCCGATCATCGGTCCGCCAGTCTTTAAACGAATACAAACTGCAACCGAAAAAATTATCAATACAAGCAGTAACAATGACTGCGGTAAATTCAGTTTCTTTTCTTCTTTCATCACTTTTCTCCTAATTCTGTCAGATTCTCTACTGTCAACAAAACAATTACATTCTATACAAATCGTAACCTTTTCAGAAACAATACTTACTGTAAATCTATATGTAATTTTATCTTCCTGTCTGTATGAATCTTTATTTCGTCTCTTTAACCCATTACGATTTAATGTGTTAAATTGTAAAAGACGAACTATATTATAACCCATAATAAGCGAAAAAGCAATGTCCTATTAATGAATATTGCGAGATACACAACGGGAAGATTTTTCTAACCGCCGAGATTACGAACGGGAACTTCGTACCGTTTCCGCTAATATTGATATGATTCTTGGGAAGAATCACGAGCAGGAACAGCAGATTGAGAAAGAGCAAAATTTATAAATTTCCTGTTTTCATACTTTCCAAAAAGAGGTATTATATAAAAAAATGCAGGAGGTATATTCAAATGAAAGCACATAAATATTGGTCACTTGGTGCATTGGCAACCATGATTGGAACCTTTTATACCGGCTATAAAAACATGAAAACAGCTCACAAATATTTTGCTTGCAGCTCTCTTCTCTGTATGATTATGGCTATCTACTCTGGTCATAAAATGATTTCTGGTAAATCCAGAAAAAAGAAAGATCCTGTTTCTGAAGAAGCGCACACGGTAAACCATGAGTACCATGACACAGCCTCTCTCCTATAATCTTTAGAAAAGGAAGGTCTCTGTTATGCAGATGAGACGTCAGTCCTTGTGAGAAAAGACGGAAGAAATACCACAGCACATGGAAGATACAGACTGGAGCTTAGGCCATATCATGGAACACAGTTATATAATGAAATAGTAAAAAGTACAGGAATTATTCATGAGTGTGAATTTAATCAGTCAATCAGTAAATTTGAGGGAAGGTCACAGTTTAATTTTGATTTTGGAAATTACAGTAAGGAAAAAGATGAAATTTTAAATCAATATATAATAAAAACACAGGAGCTTACAAAAGAAGAAAAATGATTGAGCAAATACGTAGATGTCAAAAGTGTGGTTTATGTTTTAATCAAAAACCATTATTAGATGTAGAAAAGGAATGTCAGGTTTTTTGGGTGGGGCTTTCAGCCAAAAAAAAGAAGTCGAATAAAGAAATCCCATTATCCCCGGAAACTAATACAGGAATGGTGATTCAAAGGATTGAGGAAGTATGTGGGGAGGTTAAGGGGATTAAATAGCTTATTTGCAGGAATGCGAAGTATAACAAAATGCAATACCAGGTAATTTGGATATAGAATAATAAAAAGTATAAAGCAGGGGATATTTCATGGCATATGACGGCGGAATATCCTCTGTTTTAAATAACAAATTAACATATAAATTTAAAGTGGGAAAATATCTAGATACATATACTCCAAGTTTATTTGTAAAAAATTTTATTTTGCCGAAAGAGCGCGAAGAGGGAATAGCGGTAGAAAATTAATTGAGTCTTATGGGGGCGCGAATACTATTTTATACGATCACGGAGGAACAACCTTGGATAAATAGTGTGGGAATAGCAAAGAATCCTCTGTTTTAGGTGCAAGATAATTGGATTCACATGGAAATAGGAGTTATAAAATGGCAGGAAGACCAAAAAAGAAACCAGAATATAATCCAGAACTTCAATTTAACAATTTTCTTCAAGAGTTAAGGGATGCCTATGAAGAAGCAGATTCTTTAAGATCACTGGCAGATGAGCTAAATATTAGTCTGCTTAAACTCCGTAAGCTACTTATTACTGCAGATGTATTCACATCAGATATATGTACAGAAATCAATGATTTGTACCAGTCAGGAAAAAAGATTCCGGAGATTATGAAACTCACAGGTCTTTCCAGAGCATCGGTTCATTCCTATCTGCCCTACACAAAGGGAATTTATAATGCAGCAGAGATAAGTCTAAATGCGGAGAGATGTCGGACATATAAGATTCGACAGGAGCAGGTTCGGCATAAAAGATGCTCCGGCCCGTGTAAATTATCCGGAAGCACTTGGCTTGAGGCATCTGGCATTTAAGGTAAAAAGCGTTGATGATACGGTTAAAGAACTTAATGCAAAAGGAATAGCAACAGAGCCGGTACGTTTAGACGATTATACCGGAAAGAAAATGACATTTTTCCATGATCCGGATAATCTTCCATTAGAAATCCATGAATAATCAACTATTATGATTGCTGTTTGAAATACTATGGTATATCCAGATAGAAGATAAGAAAAGAAAATCTGTGGACGAAACTTCTATAGGCAAGAGAAAAGCTCAGAGAATTTAAACTCTGGGCTTTTTCTATATCATTTTTCTTTTGCTGTTCTCATCCAGTTTTTAAGGAAAGTAAGTGCATGGTATCCGTATATTCCATATGGAAAAAACGATTCGGAGTTTTCAAGCAAAGCTTCTTGTGTTAGATTCACTTCAGGCGTTCATGCCTTCTAATGCGGATATGCAGAATGCAAGTCATGTGGTTTTTGGCATACCACTTGCAAGACATTCATTGACGATAGCTGTCCATTGTTCACAGCGTGCTTTGTGTGTGATCTTATCCATAACATAACCTCCTGGGGTTATTATCTCATATCTAATTTTTTTACACCTGCTGATGCATGTTCAATAATTAATTCTCTATTCATTACATACGTTTGCATTGCTTGCGTTAAATCCTTTTCATGTCCAGATGCAACAACAAAACCTGTTTTTTTATCATCTACTAACGTTGGCAATGAAGTTCGTATTTATCCCATTCGTCTACTGTTGGCGGGCGGGTTCCTAAGTATGTCAAGTAAGGAACAACTTTTTTTCAAAATTACTCACTAAGCACAGAACTATTCAATTACACCCTGTAAAATGGCATAAAAAAAGAACCTCTGATTGCTCAGAAGCTCAATAATATCTGCTATTTTCTCTTATTCTGTCTCATTCATCATCAAGGTAACTGCCTGTTTCAGATCAAATACCACCAGATTACACTCTGCATGATAGGTTCCTGATATTCGATAGCTTTTTTCTTCATCCCATTTACATACTTTCCAGATAATACGCAGCATAGGAATACTGTTTATTACAAAGTTCCAGTCATTCTCACTACATTTTGGCACATAGAAGCACTCTGAATCTTTCCGATCAGATGCCTGTACCGCAAAAAGCTGTTTCTCTGGGTTAAAAAGGAAGCGAATATACTTCGGTTCACCCAATCTTTTTATTGTAGAATGAAATATCCGTATTCTTCCTGCTTTTTTGCACAGAGATACCCCTGTAATGTTTATTGTCTTTTGCGACATTTGCACTCCTCCTTCCAAATTGAGCGCACTTTCCCTATTATCTGCATGAAGTCAGTTCGACGTACCCCTCACACATATTTATTTCTAACGCCTTCTTATGTTCTTCTACCGGTAAGCCAAAGGAATCTTTCCAATCACTTGGATAGAATGGTATTCTGTTTCTCTTTTTTATTGCCTTTTCTTCGTCTGCAATCGCAGCTTTTTCTTTATCTGACAGTGTTTTTTCCTCCTGATTTACTGTCTCTGGCAATATAGTTCCTTCTGCTACTTTCTTTTTACGTTTTGTATCCATAAATATTTCTGTTTCTAACAAGTCAAAAACGTAAATAGTTTCACCTTCATGGGTTATTTTGTGTCCAAGTATTTTATAACGACAGTCCATGCTCCATCCCATCATATCATACAGCATTGCTGAAAAAATCTTATTGGACATTTTCCTGCTTTTTCTCTTATCAGGCTTTGCAATGCACCACCGCAGAGCATCTTTATCATTCTCTTCGCATTTACGCACTACCATACGTTTATCTTCTGGATTCACTAATATCTGTATGTAAACTGCATCTTCTAAACCAGCGATGCAGGCTGTATTAAATGTTACACTGTCTCTCCGGATCACAACTGCCGGTTCTCGCAAATGAGCAAAAAGTTCCCTTCTGACTACCTGAAACCCATCGTAGCTGAAATCCTGTGCAAGTTCCAGTGCTTTCTGATCTATATTTTCTGTATTTTCGTTTCTGTTTTCTAACACTGTTTCACTCATACTGCACACCTCATTCTATCTATCATCCCTTGTGCCTGTTCATTTAGCCTGTTCAGTAAATCTTCTGATATTATATCCATTCCCTCAACAGCTTTAGCTGGGCGCAATACATCCCATTCTCCATAATAAGTAACTCGTTCCAATAACACTATATCCCCTGCAGCACATCCGAAATGTCCTGCCCACGTTTCCGGATAAAGTGTCCGATACTCCTTTGGTCTGACTTTCTTTTCTTTTTCTATAACTGCTGTATCTTCTTTTTCTATCTGCTCATTCGTCTCCACTATTTCGTCTATCGAAGGTTTCTCTATAGTTTCCTGTTGGATTATCTCTGGTTCTTCCAGATTAAAAAGGAAAATCTGTTCATCGACAGATTTAGAATACTGACCTCTAAATCGGTATTTGCAGTCTCCATTCCAGTCCATCAATTCATACAATGGCTGTGAAAATCCCCTGCAGCTCTTGGGAAGTACTGCCCATTTCCCTTTTCTTATCGTTCCCCATCTTACCGCATTGACATTATCTTTTTCACAAGGTCTGACAGCAATAATTTTCTCAATCGAATTAAAGAGTATCTCCACATACTCCACATCTTCAAATTTCTTTAGACAGGCAGTGTTAAATGTAAGCTGCCCATCGGATATAGTCATCGCCGGATCTAATCTAGTGGAAAAAAACTGTGCCCTGACGATCTCATATCCAGATAAATCAAACTTACTTTCTATATTTTTCTCCGCTAAATTCTCTCCTCCAGCGTTCTTTTCAGTTTCTTCATATACGCTCTGGCTTGCCTGTTGATAATCATCACCAGTAAATCCAGTCCAGGAACGATTAACTGAAACAAATCCCTTTAAAGCACCTGAATCTACTACTTTCAAATTCGGAAAAGGGAATCCCTCTTTCGCATATCTGGTTACAGACAGCATTTTTTGTGCCGCATTATAAACTTCTCTGTCTACAATCGCTTCGTGATGATCATTCTGACGATACTGATTTCTGTCGTGCCGGTTCTTTTTTGCTTTGTGATCCAGATAATTTGGTGTAAATGTCTTTCTTGAAAGCACATCACCACAGTACCTTTCATTTCGCAGTAGATTTACAACTGTACTGCTACTCCACTTCAGATTACCACGCTTTGTTTTCCGCTTTAGCTGCATCATAATTTCTGCTATTTCAGAGGTCGGAAATCCATTAAGAAACAAATAATAGCACAATCTCACTGTTTCTGCTTCTTCTTCGTTTATCACAAGGTTTCCATCCTCATCTTTATCATATCCAAGCAATTTTGGTGTAAGAAAAATTCCCCTGGAAAATCTCTGCTCTATGGATATATTCATAATCTCGCTTTTTGTATGGGATTCTTCCTGTGCGGCTGCCGAAAGAACTGCCAGCATCATTTCACTGGTATTATCAAGAGTATAAATATGTTCCGTTTCAAAGAATACGCCTACTCTCGGAACCATATTTGCCAGTTCACGAACCTTAGCAATACAATCTACAATATTTCTTGCAAATCTGGAAACACTTTTTGTAACGATTAGATCTATTTTCCCGGATTTGCAGTCCTCTATCATTCGGTTAAACTCATCCCTGTGCTGTAAGGAGGTTCCGGAAATTCCTTCGTCTGCATAAATTCCAACCAGTTTCCATCCCTGATGTTCCTTTATCATATCCTCATAATGATTTTTCTGCAGTTCATAAGAAGATATCTGGTTCACATCATCTGTAGACACACGACAATACGCACATACCCGTTTCTCCGTTGTATCTTCAAATAACTTTTCTTTTGGTTTCGCCGGAATAAATTCCAATTCGCTTCGATCAACACCTTTATATCTTTCACGAATCCTATTCTTCTGTTCTTCCCGGCTATTTATTTCTTTTTCATATCCGTTCACCTACATCACTCCCATTTAACTGCCAATACCATTTATCTCCCAATTTATAAGATATAATCCCCATATCTTTTTTTGCTTGTTCCACAGTACGCTTTCCAATTCCATTTGCCCGCATTTTATCAAATATATCTGCACATGCCATATCTGTTCCATTCAATAACAATCGCAGATAATCCTTTGCCTTGTCCAATTTGCTGTCCGTTCTTGGTTTACGCACCAGAATATCTTCTACTTCATATTCATCCTGCCCTATCCATCGGAATCCATAATCCGGATTTAATTCAAAAACATAGGCTTTTCCTTCTGGTGCCAGATTATTTTTAATCTGAAGCATTACACGATGATATGGGATATTCCTGTCCCTTCCTACCAATAAGATGCTCCTTGCCACTGCAGCTATGTCTATACTTCCAAGACCTCTGTATATGCCTTTTGCACGATTGCTTTTATTCATATGTCCAATCAATACAACTGCACATCCTGTCCGTTCTGCAACTTTTACAAGATTTCCAAGAACGGAACGTACCGAATTTGAACGTTGCATTTCCCCGTCCATTCCTAAGTATGCCTGAAGGGGATCAATAACCAATAATTTTGCCTTTATACCTTCAATCGCCTGTGCCAGTCTCACATCATTTAATAAAATAGGTTCTTCATCAGACTGTTCCAAAAATGCGATCCGACTGCAATCTGCTCCTGCTGCTTCCAATCGTGGCTTGATTGTATCTTCAATCCCATCTTCTGCCGCCTGATAAATTACATTTCCCGGTATCCTGTCCCCGCTTCCATCCGGCATAGCATCTCCATTTGTAATAAGTGCTGCAAGCTGCATCATCATTGTGGATTTTCCTTCTCCTGGATCTCCTTGCAATATCGTTATCTTTCCATAGGGAATATACGGATACCATAACCAATCAACTTCTTTTGATGACACTGTATTGTAATATGTAATTCTATAATCATTTTGTTCCTTTTCATTTTGAGCCATCTATAACCCTTCCAGCTTTTTATTTTTCTCTGTCATATCTGCAACCAGTTCTGTAATTGTTTGTATTTCTTTTGGTGTAAGACCAGATACGTCAACCGTTCTTTTACTTTCGCACCCCAGCAGATAGTCGGTACTCACTCTATAAATTGTAGCTAATCTGACTAAAATTTCATAAGAAGGCTGTCTGACATCATTTTCATAGGAACACATTGTATTTTTATTTACTCCAACCAAACTTGCTACCTGATCCTGCCGCAAGCGATTGTTTTGTCTTAATTGCTTTAATCTATTTCCTAATGATTCCATCATGTGCATCTTACCTTTCTATGCACTATGAAAATTTTTGATTTTACAGTATTTTAGTATATTCTATCAATTTATAGTTCTCGTTTGGGGAACTGCGGTTCCTCTTTCGAGAACCAGCCAAATTTTCAGACTACAATGCTCTATACTATTCTTAATCCATAAATACTGTTTTTTATTATCTTCTCAATTATATAGTATCTAGTGAATTTATTCACTATATTTTTGCATTTTTCCCTACTTATAATTAGACAATCAGGAAATATTTTAGAAGGGCGGGAACAATGTGATTGATTATAGTCCATTATGGGTAACAATGGAAAAACGGAATATATCTCAATATTATCTCGTCAACAATGGCATCGACTATCGAACTATGCAGCAACTTAGAAATAACCAGAATATCACCGCATCTACTATCGAAAAACTTTGCCGGATCTTATCTTGTACCCCAAATGACATTTTAACTTTTACAGATGATGATACACATGATAAATAACTGTCGGAACAGATGAATCCGGCAGTTTTATTTTGCAACATTGCGGTCTTGCGGTGTTGCGGTCTTGATGAAAAATACCTAAAAGCAGCAAAAATGCAGGGATTTCTCTTCCTGTCCCTGCACTCTTGTCATATTATATTTAATTCTTACTGTGCTATGCTTTCTCCCGACAAAACCATACAACATCTTTAGGCTTGAACTTTATGTATAATTTAAAATCAAATTCATAAGCATAATACTTTCTTCTGATACACTCCACTGCTCTCTTTTTATCTAGCAAAACACCATCCACATAATAAAATTCTTTGTATTTTCCAAGTCTCTCTAATTCTCTGAGACATTCCTGTTCTGTTAGATTCTTCATTCTTGCTTTTGAAATTACAAATTTATAACTAAAATTATTCTTCTTTGAGTAAATATGCTCATTTATACCATGCATCCTGCATATCGGTATTGCATTTTCTTTTTCCCTAAGCTGCTTATATGTCTGAGATTGAACATACCTTGCAAGCGCCCAATCTGATGTGTAAGAAAAATTACGCATTGAATAATCTGTTTCTTCTATAAGTTTCAGAACATTTTCAATACCTTTTTCATCATAAGAAATACTTAACTTCTGACACTTACTCTTTATAAATCCATTTAATGCTTCTTGACCACATGTTTCTACTAATCCTGCAACAGTTTTTTCATGATCAATATCTGAATTATCTGAATAATGCATAATTCCGGTTATTTTGGTATATCTTATGTAAAAATCCATCTTATCTTCAGGATTCCATCCAAAAATTTTATTTCTTAGCATATTTTCATCCACATATCTTGCAATCATTGTCGTGTTTAAAGAGCCTTCTTCATCTGGCTCTGAACCTGCCAGTTCTGTATCCACTAATTTTATTTGTTCATCTTGAATCCAAGCATAAATACATTGCTGTTCCATATCTGCAATATCATAATTATGATTATAGAGTTCCCCAAGTTGTTTACACTCTTTTATAAATTCTTCCTTTAATAAGCCTGTTTCTTTATCAAAAAATCCATTTAATAACTTTAGAATAGCATCCTTTTCAGTTCCTAGCATCCCATTCCATTGAAAAAAATCCGACAATTTGTAAAAACATCCAATCAAATCATAATATTGGCAGTATAACATAAAGAGAAATTTTACATTAAAATCCTTCGTCCATATTTTGTATTTAGCAATAATAAAATCTGTATTCGCCTCAAACGTATCTGTTACTGAAATATCTTTAGGAACTCTGTATTGAAAACTTATCAAAATATTTTCTAGGTTTTCTTCTAAAAGGAATGATGCTCTTAATCCACTTATCATGTCATCCGTTATTGTTGTGTATAAAAGATTTCTTATTTTTTTTCGATACTCTTCCGTACGCACATCCATTTCACAATATGCATAATAATAAATCAACTGGAATACCATTGATAAAAACAGAAAATAATGCATATCTTTTTCATATTGATTTTTCACTGTTATGCTTCGAATAAATAGTGTATAAATTTTTTCCTGTTCTTCTATATTATCCGTATTCAATATATACTTGAGAATTTCCAGAGCGACTTCTTCTTCAACCAATAGTTTTCCATCTTCACAATTTCTGGAAAAATACAGTAATTCACTTAAATAGCTTTTTAGGGTTTGATATTTAATCTTTAGCGTTGCTGATTCATTTTTTATCAAAACCCAAAAATACCGATATAATATTCTTTTCCAGTCATAATCTGTTATGCTCCCATCTTTATATACTTTTAATGCACACAGAGACAAAACTTGATTTCTATAATCGTTCTTTTCTAGTTCTTCGTCATTGAAATACTTCATCTCCAGAATTGGTTTTAAATATAAATCTTCCTTCCAATAACCGTACTTTGATACTCCATTAAGCATTTTTATGCTTTGTTCAATCATCTTAGAGTATCCAAACTCTGTACTTATATTGCAACAGACTTGCTGAAATCTAGTTTCAACAAAATTCACCTGCTCCCATGGTAAATTCTCTTTATTATCAACACTTTGTATTAATATAGAATATAATTTACATAGCTCTTCCATTTCTTCCAAATTACGTTCTTTACAACTTTCTATTAAGGCATTAGTCAACGTATTGACATGATATGAGATTTTCCCATTTTTATTAAAATCCCTTTTAACAAGGCTTCCATATCCATTTTCTAGTGTTTTGTATACAGATTCATCATTAATCATAATGTCAAAAACAGAATATGCCATACATCCCGCCGAAAAAATAGTTGCAACTAGCAAACATATCATGGTATTAACACAGCTCACTCTAAAATATAGGCTTAATAGCACAATGCCTAATACAATCTGTAAAAGTGATGTTTTTATATATATCCTTAAATTAATACGCTTTTTTACCCCATCAAATGTCAACAATTCTCTTAATTTGTATCCATAAAATTTTTCTTGTAAAATACCTGCAACCAATGCAATTATAGAAAAACTAAGCAACCCAACCGACACTACAGCTGCAAAAATATAATCCATATATGATTCAGTCACAGTGAATTGCGATACACCAGTTAATTCTACTCCTATATCAAGAATAATTCCAAGAATTATTATACAAGACGATATTTTCAACCAATTACAATAAAGTTTTTCTTTCATACTGTCTCTCTTTGTTTTAACAATGTGCAATAAATCAGCTTTATTCCATCTCATATATTTTTCCCTTTCTTCAAAATTTCCCATAATTCATTTATATTCTACCATATCTACAAGCGTAAAAAAATACCGCTGAACATTCTTTTTCCCTTGTTCAGCGGTATCTTCTAAAATCCATTCTCAAACATCGACAGCCCTGCCATCAGCATCCCTTCATCCATATCCAGTCCATCGCTCTGTTCTTCTTCAATCACTTTCCCGGCATCTTCTTCAACAACTACACTCTTTTTTATCTGCTGTATAAAATCCGTATCCTGCAACAACTGCTGTTTTAATTCCTCCACACTGACATTTGCATTATTATAGGAAGAAACGGGTACATTTTCTTTATGCAGCCACGCATAAACCAGTTCTGTAATCAGTGCTGTTTTGCACCTTTTCTGTGATTTCAGATACCTTCCGATTTCTTTCTGCCGTTCATTATCTTCATTAAATATCAATACAACCCGTATCTCTCCCACGCATTACACCCCCTGTCTCTTCTGGATGTGTAATGCTGTCATTTTCTCATATCCTACCGCATTTGCCCGGATGTCCTCGATAAACTCTATATATTTAAAATCAGAAGATTTTTCAATCTGCTGTTTCAGTAACAGGCTACCTCCACCAAGAAATACTGCCGGATTAGTTCGGAAATCTGGTACATACGCATGGAGTTTATTGATAATTCTCTGCATCCAGTCCCCTGCCATTTTCTGAATCTCTCTTACCACTTCTTCATCCAGAATCGTTGCTTCCTGCATTAATACCTGCTCTACGTCTGAGGATTCCAGATGGATACCGTAATTCTGCTGAATGGAATTAGAAATTTCTGAACGGAGAATCGCCATTCCAGATCTGTCACTGACACGAACTGACAAATCCGGCTGTCCTTTTCTGATTACCAGTAAATCTACAGTTCCGTCTCCAATATCAATGCAGTTGACCGTCCGGTACTGACGGAACAGGCTTGCTTTATAGCACATGACTGCCGCAAAATTTTGAGGACTTACCAGAACATCTTTCAGGTAACAATTTACCGGCTTTCCATTGAATCGGAAAGAAATTCCATGTTTTGAATGTTCCATAAAGTATTTTTTGAATCCCGGAGCCTGCTGTCCGAAGTCTGCTGGTGGCAGTCCAACTCCCAGCACAATATCTTTGCCGGATAAAGTGATTCCTCTTTCCTTTGCTTCCAAAGCCAGTGAAAATAAGGTCAATATAAAGTAATCTTCATCCACTGTCTTATCTGCTTTGAATGGCATCCTTGTTTCTGATAACGTATAATACACACCGTTGTATTCCAGAATATCCTCATTCATAAATCGTCCTGGTTCAGAAGTATATCTTACCAGACCACATGGAAAGTTTACATGTACCCCTTTCATATTTCCGTTTCCATGATCAATTCCCATAATAATTTCTGCCATATCCTATTCCATCCTTTCCTGATCATCTTATACTTAACTGTTACTTAACTTCAAACCGTTTGATTTTCTGCATCTTTTTTCATATTTCTTATGACAGTTACGTATAAGTTTACTTGTACTTTTGTGTCTGTTATGTAAGTTATGTGTTACTTTTGTATCTGTTATCATTATATATGTCACATTTGTATCTGTCAATATTTTTTCCAAAACTTTTGTGGCACTTTTATTTAAAAATGTGATATACTTTTGCTATTGGAGGACTTTGCCTATGAATACAGGAGAAATAATCAAGTATTTTCGTCTGGCTCGTAACATGACACAGGAACAACTTGCACAGGACGCTGAGATCAGTTTCAGTACACTCCGCAAGTACGAAGCCAATGAACGTAATCCGAAATATGAACAGCTTTCAAAAATTGCTGATGCATTAGGTATCAGTGTGAATCTCTTTATGGATTTTGAAATTCAGTCTGTATCCGATCTGTTTTCTATTCTGTTTAAAATGGAGGGACAGGCAGATTTAGAAATTGCAACCTCAAAAGATTTGGCAGATCTATCTGAAGATGCTCTTTTTCTGCATTTTAAAAATGGATACATCAATCACATATTAGGCAATTACCATGCTTCTATTGAAAGTATCCAGGACATGGATGCTCAATATCGTGAAAAAGCTCTATCAGAAATCCAGAACAGATTATTGGATGACAATAGCAGTATCCATACTGACAGTCCTGCTTTATCTGCAGATTCCGGTAAACCTGCACTTTCTCTTTCTTCTGCTGACCAGACTTGGTTTGAATTATCCTCTGACTGCTCTGATGAAGAAAAAGAACAAATGATAAAAGCTGCTTCCTTTATAAAAAGCTGTCTGCGACATTCCGATAAATAAATCTTTGCACAAAAAAGACAGATGTGGAAGTATTTCATTACCTGCATCTGTCTCTTTCTATCCTATGCTATTTTCTACTCATGAATTTCCAATGGAA
>OGOU01001936.1_pt1 | contig 15295 bp, 9 predicted proteins | sample 1552721 | NCBI WGS metagenome assembly OGOU01 (sample SAMEA2580176, study PRJEB22360) | human gut metagenome | biome: human gut; feature: human-associated habitat; material: faeces | place: Denmark | collected 2008/2010 | reverse complement strand
ATAACCACTTAAAAATCATACAACTAACAACATCAAAAACGATTATTTGGAAGAAAGCTAAAACATTCTCCCCGACAAGCAATTCAAGTTGTCTAAACATCTCTCAAGAAAGAAAAACGGAGATTTTGAAACTTTATATATAAAAATACGAAAATAAAACAGTACATTAGTAACTTTATTTAAGAGGGACAGGCGTTCTTTTATCGCCCATACCCGATATTTTACGATTTAGATTATGCCAAAGAAAGAGAAAAAAAGCAAGAGAGACATCGGTAAAAAAGAATTACACCGATTATTATACGATATATTTTCCGGTAACCCCGATCAAAACTTCAATTACAAGCAACTAGCCCAAAGACTAGGCATCAAGAACATGAATGCCAAGCAATTGATCATGACCGTTCTTTACGAGATGAAAAATGACAATATGCTCACGGAAGAATCAACCGGGGTATTCAAATTCAAGGTAAATACCATTTACGTTACCGGAATTATTGACTTGACGGCCAAAGGTACCGCCTACTTGATCTCGGATGATTGCCAGGAAGACGTTTTCATCCCCCAGGTTGGCTTGAACCACGCCTTAAACGGCGACAAGGTAAAAGTGTTGCTCTACGCCCGGAGTTCCAAAAGACGCCCCGAAGGGGAAGTGGTGGAAATCCTCGAACGCAAGAAAGAGACATTCGTGGGCATCATACAATGCTCCAAACAATACGCCTTTCTCGTTCCCACGGGCAAACAGTTACCCTACGATATATTTATCCCCTTGAACGACTTGAACGGGGCCAAGGATGGAGAAAAAGCCATCGTCAAGATCACCGAGTGGCCGGAGAACCAGAAGAACCCCGTGGGTAAAGTGCTGGAAGTTCTCGGAACACCGGGAGATAACGACACGGAAATGAATGCCATCATGGCGGAATACGAACTGCCCGTGCAATTCCCGACAAACGTGGAAAAAGCCGCAAAGAGAATAAAGGATGCCATCCCGGCAGAGGAGATCAAGAACCGGAGAGACTTCCGGGAAGTCACGACGTTCACGATCGACCCGAAAGACGCCAAGGACTTTGACGATGCCCTCTCGCTCCAAAAAATGAAAAACGGGAATTACGAGGTCGGCGTGCATATCGCGGATGTCAGTTTCTACGTAACCCCGGATTCGGTGCTGGACAAGGAAGCTTACTCCCGTGCAACATCCGTGTATCTCGTGGACCGCACGATCCCGATGCTACCGGAACACCTGTCCAACGGGTTGTGTTCGCTGCGTCCCGACGAGGAGAAACTTTGTTTCTCGGCGGTTTTCGAGTTGAACGATAAAGCCGAGGTAGTGAAACAATGGTTCGGACGGACTATCATCAAGTCAAACCGCCGTTTCACTTACGATATGCACGGCTTTGACATTCGGAGATACCCCAAGCCATGATCGAGGGCGGCGAGGGTGACTATAAAGAAGAGATATTAACCCTTAACGATCTGGCACAGAAATTACGGGCCGCCCGTTTCCAGAACGGTGCCATCGCTTTTGACCGGATCGAGGTTCGTTTCGATATTGACGAGAACGGGAAACCCACGGGCGTGTATTTCAAACGCTCGAAAGAGGCCAACAAACTGATCGAAGAATTTATGCTTCTCGCCAACAAAAAGGTTGCGGAAAGAATCGGAAAAGTCAAGGAAGACCAAAAAGCCAAAACATTCGTGTATCGTATTCACGAACAACCGAACACCGAGAAACTGGAAGATTTCGGCCGCTTTATCGCCAAGTTCGGTTATCGCATCCGGACAGGTACTCCTCGCCAAATCTCCTCTTCCATGAACAAATTGATGGAAGACGTGCAGGACCGCCCGGAACAAAACATGATCGAAACGCTGGCTATTCGCACGATGGCAAAAGCCGTCTACTCGACGGTGAACGTGGGACACTACGGACTGGCTTTCGACTACTATTCGCACTTCACGTCACCGATCCGTCGGTACCCGGACGTGATGACCCACCGCTTACTGCAACGTTACCTTGACGGCGGACGCTCTGCCAATGCCGAGAAGTACGAGGAGATGTGTAAACATTGCTCCGACATGGAACAAATCGCCGCCAATGCAGAGAGAGCTTCCATCAAGTATAAGCAAGTCGAGTTCATGAGCGACAAACTGGGCGAGAATTTCATAGGAACGATCTCCGGTGTAACGCAATGGGGTTTCTACGTGGAACTGAATGACACCAAATGCGAAGGACTTGTTTCTATCAACGAGCTGGAAGGAGACTATTACGAGTTCGACGAAGAAAACTACTGCATCGTGGGGCGTCACCACCGAAAAGTGTACCAACTAGGTGATCAGGTACTCGTGAAAGTAGCAAAAGCTAATCTGGTTGCCCGTCAACTGGATTTCGCTCTCGTGGAAAGTACGAGTACCACAACTGCCGCCCCGGCAAAAGTGGTTCCTCCCAAAGCCAGTGGCAGCCGCCAGCGCCCGGAACGTAAACTCCGACGGGGAAGGCGAGGAGATGCTCCAGCAAGAAGAAACGAGAAAAAAGGAAAGAAAAGAAATAAAAAAAGTTGAGTTTCAAAACTCAACTTTTTCATAGTCTTATTTCCATATCACAAAATCTGTCCGCGTTTGATTATCATCCGAATTTTCCGCAACTCCTTAATATCATCATACGGGTTACCGGGGAGGACTAACAAATCAGCTTGTTTCTCGATTTCTACGGAACCCACTTTATCGGCTACTCCCAATGCCTCGGCTGCAACTTTTGTCACCGTGAAAATCGCCTCCATTGGATAAAAACCACATTTCTCTACGTACAAGTCAAGTTCGTCGAAAATAAAAGGAAAGGGACGGTTTAAATCATTGATGTAATCGGTACCCGCACAGATTTTCACACCGATCTGGTTTGCCCTTCCCACAAAACGAGCAGACCAATCCATCTTATTTTCCATACACAAGAAAAGAGTAGGATCAAAAATAAGTCCTTTTGATTTTACGGTTTGTAGAAACCGTTCTACCGATATTTTATTATGATCAATCTTGTCGTAAAATTTCTCGTAATTCTCAAAGATATTCCCGCTCAACTCTTCCGATACCCCTTCCCACTCCAACATATAAGCATGAGAGATCACCTGTACCCCGGCATCCGCAACATCCCACGGTTTGGCGGGGAAAAGCGTGGCATGTCCCCATACCTGTAACCCGTGTTCCTTGGCTTTCCGAACGACCGGTAACAATGTTTCCCCGTCAAACCCGCCATAAATCTTTACTCCCGTGCATCCCCATTCTTTCGCATCCTCCATCGCCTTATCCAAATCGGAATCAGGACGAATACACTGCATCCAAGGAGCATAAGGTTCAGGCCAGCCTTCCACCATACTTTTCTCCCGGTCATTCCCTTCAAAATAAGCCGGTCCGGCCATGAAGGCCGCATAATAGATGTCCGGCCCCAAGTATTTCCCCTGTTGTACTCCCTCCTTCAATTCTCGCAATACCCGGGCATCTCCCGCCGCATCCCGGATAGAGGTTACCCCGTGGCGTAAGAAATATTCTAAATGCTTCGCCCGATCCGCCTGTGATTCCTTCGGGTCATTCGCGATATGCACGTGTGCATCGATCAATCCCGGCATCACGTACATTCCCGTCAGATCTTTCACCTCTCCAGAAACGCCAGTCCCGGCACCTTTACCAACCGCTTGAATTATTCCCTTTTTTATCACGACATCCTGTCCCTTGCGGATGCTTCCTTCCACGACATCCACGACATTCACATTCTTCAGGATGATCGCCTTCTCCTGCGCATTTCCATGGAAACAACACAGGAGAGATATTATAACACAACCTATTAATCTCATGATCTCTTCTGTCTTATGATTTCATGTATCTCTTCAACCCCCGGATTCTTCAACAAGATATTCCCGTCCGGACCTATCAGATAAACCGTGGGAACTTGTTCCACCTTGTAAGCCTTCCGCACTTCACTCTGTTCAAAACCAGTCTCGTCAATCAACTGCACCCACGCTACCCGGTCTTCCTTCAATGCCTGTAGCCAAGGAGCCTTTTTACTATCCAGAGAAACAGAAATTACTTCTAATCCCGCATCCCGTAATTCCGGATACTGTTGGTTCAATTCCTTGTTCTTTTTTCGACAAGGAGCGCACCAAGATGCCCAAAAATCCAAAAGCACATGTTTCCCCCGGAAATCAGCCAATCGGATCTTCTGCCCTTCTACGTCCGGTAATTCAAAATCCGGAGCTTGTCCGATCAATTGTTTTGCTTTCAACTTATTGTAAGCATCAAAAATCCTCGTCTTCATCCCGCTATTCGGAATGCTATCTCCCAAAGCTTCGATTGCTTGAGTAAAAAATTTAAAATCAACCTCACAATAAAAAAGGATTTCGTGTATCAGGTTTTGTGCAATTTCCGTTCCGGCAAATTCACGAATACCTTCTAACACAAGCTCATTCTTTCTCGTGAACTTTTGATCCAGCATTTCCGAACGGGTGGCTTTCTGATGAATGTCCGTGATGGTATCGTAACCCTGACACTCCTTCTCGTAATCCTGATTCAATTTATCGAGTTCTTTCAGGAATTCCACGTATCGATTTTGCAATGACGATTCTTCGGAAAGAAGGTAATACTTATCCCCAGACTCAACAAGCGTATAATGCTTTTGCTCAATATATACCGGTATCCGGACATAATCTTTCGAGAAATTGACAAACACAAGCTTACCCGGTGCAATATTACCCGAAAGATGAAAAGTCCCATCTTTCTGAATCGAAGCAACCATCAACCGTTCTCTTCGTCGGGCATTAGGAAGCGTGACTTCCACGCTATCACTTTTCCATTGCTTTTCAACTTCTCCCGCAATCTGGACTGTAGTTTGCTTGCAGCCGAACAGAACAAGTAAAAATAACCCGACAATAATTATTTTCTTCATGCTATTTTCATTATATGATTATCCCCCCCCCCGAAGAGCAAGTTTATAAATCAAGAGGGCTTAAAAAAGCCCCTTGATAAAAACAACACACTATATTATTTTACATTCGAGAATCCATATCCCTCTTGTTGAGGATAGATATTCGTTTCCGGATATAACTTCTTCCACACAGCTGATGATAATACTTCTGCCGGAATTTCTCCTGACATCCTGTTCCCATTCAGCTTCAATCCACTGTAACCCAAGTTCATTTTGGCCACCTCTACAGGAATTGTTCCGGTAATATTATTATTACTTAAATAGAAATAACTCAAGGTCGAACAATTTCCTAATTCGGCAGGTAATTCACCTGATAACAAGTTGTGTTCCAAGTACAGGTTCCGAACCTTCGTCAGAGTTGAAATCCCGTTCAAGTTACCTTCTAACTTATTATTTGAAAGATAGACATCGGTCAAATTCGGACTGAACTGGCTCAAATCAAGCTGCCCGGATAATTGGTTACCATCCAATCTCAATGTCTGCAATGCCGATAGGTCTTTCAGCCAAGAAAGATCACCCGAGAATGAATTGTTACTTGCATTCAATTTTTTCAATTTCGTCAAACCAGAGAAGACATCGGCTGCAACTCCACGGATTCCCGGCGTACCCTCTTTCCCGGTAACATCCAGCTCTTCCAAGGCGGACAAAGAAGAAATTGCGGCGGGTAGTGTCGTTAAACCAGTTCTCGGCATGGTCAATTTCTTCAGACCAGTCAACTGTCCCAAGCTAGCCGGAAGAGAAGTCAGAGCCGTACATTGACTTAAATCTATTTCTGTTACTTTTGTCAGGTTACCAATGCTCTCGGGTAATGATTCCAAAGCAGCACAATCGTAAAAATTCAATTTCGTCAGTTTATCCAGTTTACCAAAACTTTCCGGGACGACTTTCAGTAGCTTACATCCTCTTAAAGTCAAAGTGCTTACTTGCAAATTTCCTATATCACTTGACAAACGCTCCAACCTCTCACAATCAGATAAATCTAATGCCGTCAACTGGATCAAGTTTCCAAAACCTTCGGGAAGTTCTTTCAACACTTTACAACCGGATAAGATCAAAGTTTTCAAATTCACTAATTTCCCGATATTCTCACCCAAAGAGGCCAAAGCCTGACATCCACGTAAATTCAATGTTGTTAAATTCTCCGCTAACTCCCCAATATCATTCGGTAAACTATAAATATTCGTTCCTGCAAGATCTAACGATTTCAAGTGTTTCAACTTGGATATTCCTTCCGGCAAGTCCCCGATCAGGTATATCGTTGATAACGACAAGGATTCCAGCGCAGGCAAAGTATAGAATGCCGCAAAAGATTCCATCGGGATTTTCAATTGTCCCGGCTTGAATTCCTTTAATGAAAGCATGGAAGACATATCATTCGGCAAGAACCACTCCGTCCCATCCGAGAAGTTCACGTTCAAGGATTCCAACTTCCTCAAGTTAATCAAGCTATTCGGACATTTGTAAACTTTCCCGGTAATCCGCAGAGAGGTCAATTCCCGTAAATTACCCACTTCATTAGGCAGGTTACCAGACAAACTGAAGTCAGACAATAGCAACGCTGTCACTCGCAATTCTCCATTTATCTCTTCTAAGGTAACTCCGGACCACTCTGTCATCGGTTTTCTAGGATTCCACGGGTTACGCCATCCTTCTCCATTAAGTGATTCGTGAAGAACAAGTAATGCCAAACTATCACTTCTGCGAGTATATTTGGATTCATACGTGTACTGACCAACGAACACGGTGTCGGTCACGCCGGTATTCTCCTGGCGAACAATCATTCTCGTGTAACGTTCCTGCATCCCCTCGTTTACCCTCAAAGTAATCCCGACAACAGCATTACCCTCGTCTCCGGATTTCGGTTCATAATCAAAAATCCAATTGGTTTCCTCGATCGGCTCAATGCTCCACCCGCCACCAATGGAACGTAGCTCGAATCCCTGGGCATTTCCCATTGCATCGATCATAATCTCATCCCGTGATAACTTCAAACCCGGGGTCATATCTTCCGGAATCACCGGATCAGGAATATCCTTGAAGTCATAATCCTCGCAAGATGAAAATATCCAAAGCGACACGATGCTATAAAACACTAGATTTACAATATATCGTTTCATAATCTTCATTATTAATTTCTATTTAATCTTGTAGAACATATCAACAGGTTCATAAGAAATCCCTTCATATTTATTTATCAGTTTTCCTGTATCCGCATTATAAACCCATAACGATCCCTTGAATTCCCCTTCTCGATTCGGATTATATGAAGCTATATAAATTTCTTTTTGCACAGAATAATCTTGATAATTTGAATCATTACGACTTTTTTGATAATGATTCAAACAACGAATTTCCTCTCCTTCAGGTAACTTGATGAATGGCATTGCGTCCAAATCTAATTGAGTATAGAACCATTTATACACTTCATTTTTATGAGATACAAATGCACAAGTATAGTAATCATTAGGTAGAATTTGCGATTCTTCTGTAATAATTCCTTCTCTTACAGGACGTTCAAATAAGACCCATAATCCTTTTCCCGTGGATAAATTTAACATAGCAGAATGAATACCAACAACTTTAGTCTGGCCACCATCACGATACACAACAAAAACATCATTACCATCACTTTTCTCATTCTGGAAAATCTTCAATACATACTTTCCTTTAAAATAATCGAAACAATTTTGAAATGAAAAGAATGGATCATAACCATTAGCACCACTCCAACATACAGCATCCCGATCTTTACTAATAAAGACCTCTGTTGAACTACTAAAATAACTAGGACGATCATACCCATCCGTGTAAACTGTACCTTGTGGAAGTCCCGGGAATGGGAAAATCGCTTGTTGTTGCACTTGTACCATTGCAACCCCTCCATTTTTAGAAGTCACAGTAAACTCTGTACAATAACGGTAATCACAAGTCATCATCGTGGTTGGAACAAAATCCAGTTGATAGAATTTGAAATCATATTCATATATTTCTTCAAAAGTTTTAGCGTCTATCTGCACTAATTTCTGACTTTCCCCATACAAAATGTATAAATAATTCCCCACTTTATCTATATCCACTGGATCTAGATATAATTCTTTACCTCCATTCGCATACGCAAAAGCATTCTGCATGAATGATGGTTCCATTCCTGCCTCTATCTCTTCCGGAGTTAACGTTTTCAAGAAAGAAATACCACCTTTTCCATCGGGACGACGCTCTAGGATTGTAAAACCTTCCTCAAACTGAGAATTAACAAAAACATGATAATATTTAATTGTACTTCCATCCTCACTTGTCACTATCTGCCGTAAGTGGTAATGCCCCAACTCTCGAACAACGTAACTCAAATCTTTTTCTTGAGAAATGTTTTTAAAAACCGTTGTAGATTCCCCAGTTTTTGGATCTTCGGCATAAAGTCCCATATCCCATTGATAGGTTAATGCATCTGTCTCACTTTCAATATCAGCCTTAATTTCCAGCGTGTTATTGAAATAAATATTGATCGAATCTTTTGCTGTAGGTAAAATATTTACCTCTATAATAGGCTGATCTGCCAATTTAGAATTATCATCATAGCATGCTTGCAAACAACATAAAACGATCAATATACCCCATATATATTTTATTCTATTCATAAAAGCCTAATTTTCAATTATTCATACTCTGTTGTTGCCGGATTGGGCAATTTATAATGTTCATCTCCTGTCTGTAGATAATACTCATACATCGGAGTATAAATATGCTGTTTAAAATAACCTAAATAAACATAGGTCGTCAGTAAATACGGATATCGGCTATGTGATTCGTTATCCAGATATTCTCCCCATTTGGATTCAATATCGTCATACAAGACGGGCAATTTTTCTTTAGTTTCATGGAAATACTTGATAAATAATATCAACTTATCCTGATTATAGGTTCCTAATCGATCAGGACGCCACCATTCGGGTTGCTCGATACTAATATCACCAAAAAACACGAGGCATTTTGTCCTATTGGTTGGTATATATTCATCGTTTGCTTCCAAATTCAAGTATAATTTATACTGAATATCTTTTACTAGGTTATCTCGTTTAAAATCTAATTTGATAGCTGCTGTCACAGAGTCTTTCATAAACACTTGAATTTCATCCATGTTATAATGAACTCCTAATTTCGCTGTTGAATTACGCACATCCGCACTCACCTTAAATTCAACATCTCGATCAAAATTAGCTAAACCAATCAAACTAATCGGGACTTCCAGATCAACTTCTTTATCTTCACGGGGACCATATTCAAAAAAGAACGTGTCCTTGTCAAAATAAATCTTATTTGTTAAAGAGGTATTATACAATTTATAATCTTCATCCGTACATGAAAACAATGCCCCTAATAACAATAGCGCAGTAATACTCGTGTATAATAATTTTCTCATAACAACATTCATATTAATTTCTATATTCATACTCATTATCAGGTACCGGGAACACATAAATATCTTTTGAGGCCTGGAATGTTTGATCGGTTATTGATTCATAAATTGACATATTATAGTGTTTCATAATCTGGAACCATTGCCCTTCACAAACCAATTCTTTACGGCGGTCATTATTAATATTCATTCGCGACACAACAACAATGCCATCCCCTTTGTTAAAGCCACTTAAACCGCGAGCTTTCACAACTTTATCTAAATAAGTCGCTGCCATTTCCATATTATCTGATACAAGATAATATTCTGACACGATATAATACAACTCTGGTAATCGAATCATGTTAATCCCACTTAATTTAGTCACGGGACGAGTATTTAATCGTACTTTAAAACGATCTACCACTTTCATACACCGCAAACCTTCCGCACCATGATCAGACAAAGTCTGGAACCACTTATCCAAGCGATAATCAAACCCGTCTTGGTCAACCTCGTAAATCTCCCTATAATCCGGTTTCGGATCATAGTAATTGTTTCCACCACTAGAATACATTACATCCCGCGTATAATTAGGAAATTCTTCAGAATATAATCCCCAAATCGTTTCTTTATCAGAAATAATACCGTTCATAATATCCTCCACATTTGTCTTATCCTCCATCGAGAAGAAAGGACAATCAATCACTTTCATGGCATAGTTCTTTGCTGTTTCTAAATCTCCTTTTTCCCAATAAACACGAGCAAGTAAAGCTTGTACTGCATAAAGATTCATATGAATCACACGATCCTTCACGAATCCCCCAGCATTTTCATCCACCCGATCAAAATACTCTCCATGAGTAGCTAATAATCTTTCTGCTTCTTTAAAATCACGAATGATCTTATTATAAGACTCATTGATCGGATCGAATGGGGTTACTTGGTAAGTATAATTCTCACGATATGGGATTCCCGTTGCATTCGGATTCTGTATTATACTCTCTGAGAACAAACGTAAAAGTTCAAAATGCATGAAAGCTCGTAATCCCAATCCCTCAGCTTTATAAACATTATACAAGGCAAATTTTGTAGAATCATGTTTGGCAAGATTTTCCAGCATATTATTCACGTAAGAGATCCCTTTATACATGGATTCCCATATCGCATCGATTTCCGGACGCACTTCCATATGTTTGTAATTGTAAAGCCGCAACTGATTAGACCAGTGCTGATCCCATCCTCCGGAAAAATACTGTCCGACAACATCCACCAAACCATACGTCATATTTTTCCCATACAGAGGTTCTCTCGCTAAATAAGAATAGACACCATAGATTGCCTCTTCAAATCCTTCGGCAGTTTCAAACAATTCATTATTCACAATTTCTCCTGTCGGTCTAACATCCAAGAAACTATCACAAGAATAACAGATTGTCAATAAGATAAATAATGTGTATATCAATCTTTTCATAATCATATCATTTTAGAAGGTCGGACTAATTGAGAAAGTAAATCCCCGGCTAAATGGATATTCCGTACCCCGTTCAAATTTCACGGTTGACATACGGAATGGGTCTTTCATTCCCACACTCAGTCTTAAACGCTTGAAACCAATTTTTTTCAATAGATTTTGATTAAAATCATAAGCTAACTCTATACTTCTACATATCACGTTATTATCATCTTCTACAAATCGACTAGTATGATAACTTGTGCGGGAATCTGCATTTGCAATATCCAAATAAGCGGGAACATCATTCACATTTTTCCAACGTTCCTCAAAAGCTCTCCGATCCACATTATTTCTCGGATTCACGTTCTCCACGTTATCTGCACGAGTCGTATTATATATTTGTCCTCCGAAATTATACTCGAAGGCCATATTCAATTGCCATCCCTTATATGATAACATTGGGAAAAACGCACCTTTTAACCAAGCAGACTCATCACCCACTACCACTTTGTCATTAGGATCATACTCCAAGGTCCAAGCACCATTTCGCTTGATAAATACCTCTTCTCCCGTTGCGGGGTTAATTCCTGCAGAACGTACAGCATAAATGGCAGAAGTTGACTCTCCTTCTTTATACAAGATTTTTGGAGCCGAGGATCCATCAGCATTAGCCTCCTCGTTATATTTTGCCAAGCTATTACTAATTCCCAAAATTTCATTTTTATTATGGTCCCCGTTTACTTTCAAGCTAAACCGCCAATCTTCCAAAGCTACCAACAAGGCCGTTACTTCAAACTCGAATCCCTTGTTACGCATCTGTCCCAAATTATTTCGAACCGTAATCTCTCCTACTGAAGGCGGAACCGACATATCAATCAACACGTCGTCTGTTGTCTTCACGTAATAATCAAACGTCGCACTGATTCGGTCATCCCAAAGATCAAGGTTTAACCCGAAATTATGAGCTTTCGTCAACTCCCATTTCAAATCCCGATTACCCATCGTTTTGGGCACCGCACCAATACCATGCAAATAGAAATTTTCTCCATTATAAAAATAAGTTGTCACAGCTTGATAAGGAGCAAAACTAACATTACCGGTTACACCATAAGAATAGCGAAGACGGAACGTGTTCAACCAACCAAAACGAGTCGCAAATTCCTCGTTATGAATGTTCCATCCAGCACCTACAGACCAGAAAGGAGCGAAACGATTCTTATCTCCAAATTTAGAAGAACCGGAACGACGGAAAGACCCGTCCACGAAATAACGATTTTTCACGATAAAGTTTGCATTTACAAAAGGTCCTATACTCGTACTTATTTCTTCCGATCCGGTAGGACGCTTTCCTTCACCAAAGCCTGCCGCAAAATTTGGTGCATGTAAGGAAGATTTGTAGAAACCATAAGCCGTATATCCATCTGTTGTAGTAGTCTCCTTCATTATGTCCGCACCACCATGCAAGGTTAACAAGAAGTCCTCTCCAAAATTTTGAGCATAATTCACAACAACCCGTCCCTCATATTTCAGATACTGCTCATTTTCAATAAGCAAAGAACCTTGCTCCGAACGACTCGTTGCATCCTTAAACACATTAGATTCAGGAGAATAGAAAACTTCCGTTCTATCTTTAGAAGTTACAATCGTCCCCGTCCCATTCACAAAAAGACCGGGTCTCACATCCCAACGGAAGGACAATGAATTCGTAAAGGAACGACTTGACCCTTTATCATAATTACCACATTCAGCCTCATACAGAGGATTTGCCATTTCCCATGAAAGAGTCTTGTTCAAACGCCCGTATTCATCATAAGGAGAATCATAAGGATTCATAACCACGTAATCCGAAAACTTTCCATAAGGACTCTCTTTCCATTTCAAATCAGAAAAGCTGGATTGAAAGGACACGGTCAATTTATTATCGACATGATAGGAAAGGAACATATTCAGACCTATCGTATTACGATAGTCTTTTTGCATAACTCCTTTCACCGTTCGCACATTAGCATTCAACCGATAGGTCATCCCGTTACCTCGGCCACTAGCCCCGATAGAATTATTAATCGTGTAACCCGAACGTAAAGGCTTGGACATCCAGTCAGTATCCATTCCCTTAGAAATTAATATTTTCTTCCTATTATATTCTTCAAAATCATTCAACAAAGAAAAATTATATAACCCCGCCAAACGTTCAAACTCTAATTTGTCTTTTGCATTCAGATAATCGTATGATCTCAAATCAGGAACCTCCAATGCTCCATCCAAATTATAGGACAATCGTAATTTATCATTCAGCACTCTTTTTCGCTCAATAACAATAACACCATTAGCAGCCTTTTCTCCATAAAGTGCCGTAGCAGAAGCATCTTTTAAAACATCCACACGTTCGATATCATTAATATCAATATCATACAAATCTCGCATCGTGATCTCTACACCATCCAACATAATAACTGGCTGGTTAGCACTTTGGTCCGCTTCCGTGGACAGAGATGAAGTCCCTCGAATGACGATTTCAGGCATCCGGTTCGGGTTCGACCCGAAAGCGTTATTCTCCACCATTCGCATACCGGGAGTTAACATCGAAATGGCACTAACCAAATTTGTATTAGATACCGCCTTAATTTCCTCAACGGTCATTGTCTTTACAGACCCCGTGAAACTTTCTTTCTTCTTGGTGAAAAATCCGGTAACCACAACATCATCTAATGCCTTGGTATCAGACTTCATCACGACATTATACTCTGTTTTCTTCTTGGAGATCTTTAATTCATAATTCTGCATTCCCACGAAGGAGAAAATCAATTTTGTCGTATCCGATTGAGGCACTTCCAAGTTAAACTTTCCATCAATATCCGTTGCCGTTCCTATTGATGTCCATTTTATCATTACCGTAACACCCGGTAACGGAATACCCTCCTCGTCTGTAACCGTACCTTTTACCTTTACTCCAGTAACTTTCTTCTCATCATCTTGTCGTTGAACATAAAAAATCACAACATGATCACTCGTAATCTCGTATCGTAAAGGTTTATCCGCAAAAACAAGATCAAGAATCTCCGATACTGTCTTGTAATGTACTTTTCCACTAACGGTATATTTTTGAACATCCTCATGGTTAAATACGAATTTTAGATTGGTCTTTTGCTGAATCTGTTCAAAAAGCTGAACCATATTCATGTTCTCAAATACCAGATCAATCCGATCCTGTTGCGACCACACTTTCGCATTCAAACTAGAGAAGCCCAAAATCAATACCAGGAATACTAGCTTGATTTTAATCATAATCCAGATTAGGTTTCTACATAAAAATTTCATAACTTTGTTTTTCAAGTTTAACATTAAAATTCCTTTGGCGAGGAGTTTTCATCCAGGAAGCATGTTGGCGCAAGCTTCCTGTTTTATTTTCAATTTCTACTTATATCTTTTACCGTGAGAATTCGTCCCTTTAAATCTAAACTTATTTTCTTTGTTTTTTCTAATATATTAATCACCTCGTTTATCGAAGAACTTCGTTTAAACCAAGCGGAGAAGTGATAATCTTTTACCTGTTGATTCATATAAAACACGTCAACATCATACCAACGGGCAAGCTCTTCCATGATATTTTCCAAACGGCATTGCGTGAAACCAAACGCACCATGTCTCCAAGCCACTTGCTCTTCAACATTTACAACCCGTATCCGTATTTCATTATTTTCCAAAACAGCTTGTTGTCCCGGTCGTAACCTGTCTACCTTTCCCTTTCTCTCGATCTGTACTCCCCCTTCAACTAGCGTTGTCGCCAGACTCTCATTCAAATAATTCCGAACGTTAAATTGAGTACCTGTCACTCTCACATTATACTCGTTCATACGCACGATGAAAGGTTTTTCCACATCTTTAGCCACCTCAAAATAGGCTTCCCCCTCTAATTCAACCTGCCGTGTATTACCGGAAAATGTCACCGGATAACGAATGTGGCTATCGGAGTTTAACCAAACAATGGTACCATCAGCCAACACCAGCTTATATTCTCCCCCACGAGGGACAGTGACCGTGTTGTAAATAGTTTCTGTCTTCATGGTATCATTCATGATTTTATAAACCAATTCTTTATCCGGAAAATTTGAAATCACCATTCCTTTCTCGTTCACGTGAACGATCGTGTCCGCAAGCATTACTTGCTGACCAGAAGATAAGGTCAACACGGCTTGCTTTCTACCCGGTTGCACGGGCACTTCAGCATAAACCACTTTTTCCTGTTTATTTTCACGGATGAGAAGGAAAACCCCGAGACTCAAAGGTAATATCATAATAGCTGCGAATTTCAACAAAGTCCGTATCAGGGATATTTTACGTGCTGGATGAACTTGATTCCACGCCTTTCTCTTGTCAATTCTCTCCTTAACCTGAGAAGCGATGATGCCCGAACGAATCTTCAGTAAATCATTATAATATTCCCGGTTGGAAGAATTTTGATACCACTTGTCAAAAAAAACAC
>OGOU01001933.1_pt1 | contig 15317 bp, 13 predicted proteins | sample 1552721 | NCBI WGS metagenome assembly OGOU01 (sample SAMEA2580176, study PRJEB22360) | human gut metagenome | biome: human gut; feature: human-associated habitat; material: faeces | place: Denmark | collected 2008/2010 | reverse complement strand
TAGCCATATTTCCTGCTCCTATAAAACCTATTTTCTTCATTAAAAATTCTCCCTTTCAAAAGCAGCAAAGTGTTGCTTAAAATAATTTATAGTGTAAAGTTTGGGTTATTTTGGCAAGTATAGCTAAAACCATACTTGTTTTCATAGCCGTCCCTTATGTAATCACCGTAAAAGAATACCTCTGCCTCGTCAACACGTCTATACAGAAGTCCCTCATAGCAGCCCCCCGCCGAATGGTGATAGGCAAAAAAGTTTTTGGCAAAGGCTGATTGGCTTACATTGTCAAGGCTTACGCCGTCAGCCGTGACCGAGGCATAATCCGAGTATATGTAGCCCTCCGTGCCGTCTGTGAGTTTTATTTTATACCATTCGCCATTGTAAAGCACACCGTCAGCAAAGGTAAAGCCTGTTCCGTACGGCATAACAGCAACTACAGAATAAGATGTTGACGCTCCGCTTCTCAGATTTACTCCGTCATCATTTACAAAGCCTTTAACATTTGCTCCCACGTTCGGCACAGAACCCGAAGCGGTGTTAAGCAAGGTATCCGACAGGTCGCTGTCATTTTCAAGAGCGTATGCTCCTACATTGTATGTAAAGCAAACAAGAGCGTCAAACTGCTGTTGATTGCACTTTACGCTGTTATTCAGCAAAAATCTGTTTACCCTTGTAGTGTAGCCTCCGCTGTTTACAGTCTGGTAAAGATAAGCCAACGCCTCGGTTTTGGTAAGGCTGTTATAGAATTGCTCTCCAGACCATACCACCTTGCCATAGCCTAAGGTGGCGTCACCGGTTATAACATCAGGAGTGGCTGATGAGAGAAAGCCCTCGTAATTTGCAATGAGGGCGATTATTTCATCGCTTGCCCTGCGCTCTCCGATAACTGCTGTTGTAGTATCGGCAGATGAAGTAACAAATACCTCTCCCTCACCGTCATTTACGGTAGATGCATATTTATTTTCCCCCTCGGCAAGTGAATATGCCTTGTATGTCCAAACGCCGGAAGTATCAAGAACCATTTTCGCTGACCAGATATAATTATTCCCGTCTTTTTTTATTGCGTCTGCGTGAAGAGTGTAGCTGTCTTTTCCGTTGGTTATTTCAAAATATAAGCCTCTTTTTGTGTTATCGGTTATTGCTTTTAAGGTTACAAGGCTGTTAAGCGGTGCACAGTTGGGCGATGCGTACACAAATCGTACCGCCGCAGTTTTATCGACTTTAACTATACAACAGCCAGCCCCGTAATCGGTTTCAGCCGAAATAACCGCAATTCCCTCATTTTTGGCATAAACAATACCATCGTCAACAGTTGCTACATTTGGATTTGAGGTTTTCCAGTCAGCATATGAGTCAGCCGTCAGATATACGGATTTATCTTTATTGATGTTTACTGTTGAATCTGAAATTCCAACATAACTGCCGTTTGTTACCGTAACATTGCAAGTTTCGGTTGTACTGCCGTATTTTGCAGTGATAACAGCCGAACCTGTAGCATTTGCATACAGAAGTCCGTTTGAATCTACAGTCACAACATTTGGATTTGAGGTTGAATAGCTCACACTCTGAGCACCGTTTACGTACAGCGTGCTGTAATTTCCTGCATACATACTCAGATCGGTTTTTGAAAGTCCGTCCCTCTGCGGCTCAATAATACTTACATATTCTGCGTAAACATAGCCGCTTCTTCCGTCTGCAAGCTTAACAAGATACCATTCGCCGCTTTTTGAAATTACAGTAAGCTCAGTTCCGTAGCCAAGTGTTGTGATTACGGAATAATCCGTACTGGCTCCCGACCTCATATTTACGCCGTCTGCGTTAATACTTCCTGAGCCGATATTAATATTTGTACCTTCGCTGACCGAAGCATATTCATAATAAATATATCCTTTTGTACCGTTTGAAAGGGTTATTTTATACCACTCTCCGTTATACAGCTTGCCGTCATCAAAGGTAAACCTTGTATTATACTCCATAACCGTAACTACGCTGTAGTCTGTGCCTGCTCCGGAGCGAAGATTAACCTCACTGTCGTTTACATAGCCCGAAGCTCCTGCATAAGCATTTGCTCCGACTGATTGCTCAAAAAACGAAAGCTCGGCGGCATTTGCAGAAAATGAAAAAATCAGCAAAACGGAAGCCATAACGGAAGCAATAATTTTACGAATACTATGTACGCTTGACTTTTTCATATAAAACACCTCTGCTATTTTTTATACTTTGGTTTAATAAGCTTATTTCTCAGTACACGAATGTAATATGTAATCAGCTTAGTTGCCGCCTTGTCATATATGATAAAAAATATATTGCCCGCAAGCAAAAACAGCCACGGAACACACATACCTGCTATGGTGTACTCCTCCATAGGCACATTGAGCAGAAATGCGGCTATGAAAAATGCTGTGATTACAGCAACATTAAAAACTATGTATTTAAGAGCATACTGCAAGACTTTGCTCTTGATTTTGCCCTCTACAGCTCCTTTGATTATCGGGTAATAGCCAAAGAACATTATATAATACACCACAGCTTCCTTGTCGCCTGCAAGGAAAACCGACAGAAAGGCTACACTGACAAATGCCGCCCACGCCCATTTGTGCCCAGCTTCTATAACTACAACCATCAGGATTATACCAGCCATACACGGCAATGCAAATGTGCCGAGCGGAATTAATGAAGTAAGCATCATCAGCACAAGTGACAGCGCCGAGAGCACACCTGAAATTGTCAGCTTAAAGGTTGTGTTTGTAGTTGATTTTTTCATATCAACAGCCCGTTCTGCAACAGTTGCAAAGACAATTTGTCAGGCAGTTTACGCACAAACAGGTAGTGCAGACATCACACATTTCATCATTTGAATTATTTGGCACTGTTTGAGCATAGCCGCCGTAATTATATGACCTTTGACTGTTCATATTGTTGAGAGCGGCACGGTACTCCCTGTTATTTGGGTCCATATTGCAAGCCTTGGTAAAGTATGAATAAGCCTGATTAGCCCAGCCCTTGCGGTATGCGCACATACCCTTTAGATAATACCACTCGGCATCACGGTACTGTGCGTCTGTATTGTCAAGAATCTGCTCAGCCTCGGTAATCATATTTCGCTGAATGTAAATTCTCACACCGTGAAACCTTGAAGCCTGCTGTGAATATCCGCCGCCTGTTGAATTTGAGGACGAGCCTGTGCCTCTGCCCTTTTGCCTTAGCTGGTTTATCGTATCATAAGCCTCGTTAATTTCTTTCATTTTTTTCTCTGCAACATCTGCAAGCGGACTGTCTGCATAATTATCGGGATGATATTTTTTTGCAAGCTTTCTGTAAGCTGACTTAATTTCATCATCACTTGCATTTTCAGACACGCCGAGCACTTCATAAGGATTTTTCATCTTTACTTCCTTCCATAATTACAGATTTCTTTTCGGAAATTTTTTCATTTTTGCCTGTCACTTTATTTTGAATTTTGGGAAAGCCTCTCAAAAGCATATTGTCAAGTATTCCCTTAAAATCCCGTATATCAAGTAAATTATAAGCGTCATACGCCCGTGCAAGACATTGATTAAGCGTAAGTGAAATCATATTATAATCGACATCAGCCCCGTTTTTATCTATAAAAGGATTAAAAGCCGAAGCTTTTTTATCCTTTTCTATATCATCGGCAGCGTCCATAAGGTATACCCATCTTCCTATATTATAACCAAATTCATACAAAACTCTGCTTTCGAGTTCATCGGCTCCGTCTTTTGCAAAAATTTTTGCAAGCATTTCAGCCGTAGGTTCTGCCGCTAAATCTACAGGGCAGCTTTTGTCCTCCTCAGCCTCCGCTTGTTTTTTCATCATATCAGAAACAATGTCGTCAAGCCAAGGGTAGCGCTTTTGCGCCTTTTTGCGTTGGTGAGAAAAATAGGGCTTAACAATTCTTGAAAACAGTGACTTAAAAAATCCGCTGTCGTTAATATCGTCAATAAGCTTGTAATAAACGCTGATAATTGAAAATGCCGCCGCCTTAGAATAATCATCATTGCCGCTGCAGGCAAACTTACATTTTTTAAGCGGATTGCAGGTACACCTGCCGTCCTTAAAGCCTGTGCAGGAGGTGTGCAGTGACATTAAAAGCATTGCATAAAAGGTACAGTCGTAGCTGAGCGTAAGTCTGGTTAAAAACGAATAATCCCTGCCCATTTGCTTGCAAAGTCCGCAGTAAACGGCATTGTAAGCCTCAAATTCTCTGACAAGAAGCTCCTCTTTTTCTATCTGCAAATAACCAAACACGCCATTACTCCCATATTATTAATCATTATATACTATACTATAATTTATTGTAAAAAGCAACAGCAATTACGCAAAAATTAAGTGATTATTAGGTGAACACTAATATTGCAAAACTGTACAATAAATTATAAAATATTATAAAACAAAATTAAATGGAGCAAAAATATGAATGTATATGATTTTGACAAAACTATATATGACGGCGATTCAACCGCAGATTTCTATATTTTTTCATTAAAACGGCACAAAAAAATACTATTGATTACCCCCTCCCTTTTTGCCGCCTTTGTAAAATTCTACATATTTAAAAAAGGCACTAAAACGCAGTTCAAAGAAAAGATGTACAGATTTTTGAAGTACTGCGACTTAAAAAAGGATATTGCAGACTTTTGGACAATCAATATCAAGAAAATCAAACCGTTTTACAAGACTCAGCAAAGAGATGATGATGTGATAATTTCGGCTTCTCCTGAGTTTTTACTGATACCCGCCTGCAAAGATATTGGCATTAACTGTCTGATGGCTTCTGTTGTTGATGAACGCACAGGTAAATACAGCGGAATTAACTGTCACGGTGAAGAAAAGGTAAGGCGGTTCAGAGAAAAATTTGAAAACGCAGAAATTGACGAATTTTATTCCGACAGCTACAGCGATACCCCGCTTGCTAAAATTGCAAAATCCGCTTTTATTGTTAAAGGAGATAAAATAACCGAGTGGGAATTTAAAAAATGAATATAAATTTAAGGCGGCAGCCGCAAACTTTTTCTTGCGACAGCCGCCTTGTTATTTGTTTTTATGTCCTATTACAGTTCTGCAAAAACACCTGCAATAAACTGCTGAAGACGGGTAACGTCTGCTACATCAACCTTGCCGTCTTTGTTGGTGTCGGCAACAACGTCATAGTAATCTGCACCTGCATTTGCAAGTTCAATCTGAATTGAGGTTACATCGGTTACGTCAATTTTTCCGTCCTTGTTCATATCTCCAATGGTTTCAGGAGCTTTCTTTTCTTCAGCTACTATGTACAGGCTGAAATGGTCTGTGTTGAACACTATAAAGCCATCCTGATAATTCGACTTCATCTCAGTGAGGGTGTTGTCATCCTCCACACGGTAAACCTTTGCATTTTCGTTGTCACAAGGGATTTTTACCTCTGACATACCCTCAGGCTGAACCTTTTCACCGTCTTTTGTAAGTGAAATATCGTAAAGATTTTTAACTGTTTCTGTGTCGCCAAGAAGTGCATTTGCATTGTTTATGCTCTGAACGTCTGTAATTGTGATTACTTTAAGTTCTACATCCGGCTTTGCCATTACACTTATACCTGTATTGGCATCTTTGTGAATCACTGCTTCCGCATCCATAAATACTAAGTTGTTGTCATTTGCGTAGCTTTCGGCTGCCGAGCCTGCTGTACTGTAAATTATAAAGCCTTCTATTTTACCGCCTTCAACATAGCCAAATGCAAAATCGTCGATTTTGGTTACACTGTCGGGGATTGTTACGCTTTCAAGTGAGGTACAGCCACAAAACGCTTGCTTTCCAATGCTTGTTACACTGTCAGGAATTGTTATATTTTTTAGTGAAGTGCAGTTTTCAAATGCATACCACTCGATTGATGTTACGCTGTCAGGAATTGTTATGCTTTCAAGTGAGGTACAATTCTTAAATGCAGATGTATCAACTTTTGTCACACTATTTGGAATTGAATACTCTGTGAGTTCCTTTCCTAACGGATATTGCATTAGCTTTGTTTTATTTTTATCAAAAAGAACACCGTCTTCACTTGTGTATTTTTCATTATTACTGCCTACATCTATGCTTTCAAGTGAAGTACAGTTTTCAAATACTCTATTGCCAATATAAGTAACTCCGTCAGGAATTGCTATATTTTTAAGCAAGATGCAGTTTTCAAATGCATATTCACGAAGATTGGTTAAAGAATCAGGGAGCGTTATACTTTTTAGCGAGGTACAGTTACTGAATGAAAAGTCTCCAATACGGGTAACGCTTTCAGGAATTGTTACACTTTCAAGCAAAGCAGAACCGCTAAATGAATAATTGCCGATTTTGATTGTACCGTTGGGAACTGAATACTCTGTAAGGGCTTTAGCCACAGGATATTGAATCAACTCTGTTTTTTCTTTATTAAAAAGCACTCCGTTATCGCTGAGATACTTTTCGTTTCCATCGCCTACATTTATACTTTCAAGCGATGAACAGTTTTTAAATATATTATTGCCAATTCTGGTTACTCCATCAGGGATTGTTATAGTTTTGAGTGCCTTACAATCGCTGAACGCCAGTCTGCCAATACTCGTTACACTGTCAGGAACTGAATATTCTGTAAGGGTTTTAGCCGCAGGATATTGAATCAGCTCTGTTTTTTCTTTATTAAAAAGTATGCCGTCATCACTTGTGTATTTTGCATTATTTTCATCTACATTAATATTGATAAGTGACACACAGTCAAGAAGTGCATTCCAACCGATACTTGCTAAGCTTTCAGGGAATGCTATAGTTTCAAGTGCGGCACATTTTTCAAATGCATATGAACCAATACTTGTTACTCCGTCAGGGATTGTTACGCTTTTAAGTACAGTACATTCTTCAAATGCAGAATCACCGATTTTGGTAACCGTATGACCGTCAAGCTCAGAGGGAATACCAACCAGCGCTTCAGTACCTGTATATTTCTTGATACTGGCTGTGCCATCTGATAACAGCTCATACTCAAAATCTCCGCTTTGCTCGCCAACGCTTTCGCTGTTTAACTCAGCCGCACTTACGGAAAAGAGCATATTACCCGCCAACAGAGATATGGCAAGTAAAACTGCAGATATGCTTTGACTTATTTTCTTTGCTTTCATCCTAATTTCCTCCTGTTTTTTAATTTTTAAATAGCAATTTTGTGTTGCAATGACAAAATTCAGAATATTGTTTTGAGTAAAAAAGCACCATATTCTTTATCTATAATACCAATATTATTTTAAAAAGTCAACTGATTTTTTGGAAAATTTATCATAATATATAATTTTTTTATAAAAACTGCATTTTATCTGTAAAAAATAAAGCTATACAATTTTGTTTACTTGCTGCAAAAATCGCAAATTAAAAACCGAGCAATCCTTTCGGACTACTCGGTTTTTAATTTTCTGTGCCAATGCGGCCGGCGGGCTGAGTTTGTCAGCCGTTACAATCGCATTCGAAATTACATTTTTCCTTTTCGTCAGGTCTTGCGTTTGGCGGGAAAAATGACGAATTAGGAAATTCAATCTTACTGAACATTTTGCAAGGGTCATCACATTCAGGCTTACATTCCTTGCGAGGAATACAGAAATCGTATGACGGAATCATTATCTGCACATTGCGCTCAAGCTGAGTGATGGTAAATATGCCGATAGTGGCGGTAACGCTTGCCTCTCCCGATACGGAGAAATTATCGCAGAAATGCGCTGTGATACATTCGGGAATTGAAATGCACGGCAAATTAGGTGCGCAGCCCTTGACAAGCTTTGCGGAAAGTGCCATAGGCTCTGAAATCTGTACGGTGGCTTTTGGCATAAATTCGCTGTTACAGCAGTCGCAAGAGGTGTCGTAGCATTTTTGCCTGCCCTCGCTTGAGAAGCTTTTTGTGCTTGATTCGCTGCCGTAAAGAATTGTTCGCTTGCCGTAAATTGCAAGTCCGTTTACCTTTGTAGGAATTGTTGAGCCGCAGGTATAAGCCTCAAGCAAAACGTCAAAAAAGAATGTAACATCAACCGCATAGCAGCCGTGATGAAATGCAACAGGCTCTACGCTGACGTCAGCGGTTATTACGCTTGCCTTGCAAATTTTTACCGATGTGGCATTATTGATGATTGATTGGTTTGAATGGGTAAAATATACGTCTATGTTTCTAAGACAGTCCTTTGAACCGCAGCTGTCATAAATGCGGCTTGCATTTATACAAACTGCGTCGGGACATTTGTTTTCAGGCGGTTCGTTGCACGACTGGCGTGCTTCTGTGCCGTATGATACATCTGGCATAAAAATAACCTCCATAAAAATATATTAACAGGCTTACGCTCTGTAACACTACATTTTATGAAGGCAATTTTTATTTGTGAATACTGTATTATTTTTATTTTACATAGGGCTTTAAAATCTCGTCTAACTTCTCGCAGATTTTCCGAGGATCGGACTGCGTATAATTTGAAAACGCAATGAAGGCTACATTAAGATCCTGTGCAAACAAAATTCTTGCGTTAAATCTGTAAAAGTTAGCATCATTATAATAGTTGCCGTATTCATCGACATACAGTCCGTAAGCAAAATTAGACTTGTACGGTGTGAACATTTCTTCTCTTGACTCGGTTGTCAGAAACTGATCTCCTGTAATTGCTTCTGTCCATTTCAGCAAATCCCCGAGGTTTGAAATCAATCCCTGCGACGAATACGCAACTCCGGGATAAATATTCCATTCATCATCAAAAATATCCTGATAACCCGTTGCAAGCTGCTCGGTAGGCTCAAATGAGCTTGAGGTCATCTGGAGCGGTTCAAAAATGTTCTCCCTGATAAAATCCTCATAGCTTTTTCCGCTCACCTTTTCTATAATATCGCCAAGCAGAAAATAGTCGGAATTAGAATAGCAATACTCATCATCTTCGCTTTCATCAAGTTCCTGCGACAATATCCAATCAAGAATTACAGCGTGGTTCTCCTCTGCAGAGTTTTCCTCAGAAATATCGTACTGAGGGGAATTTGCTCTGATACTTTCATTTGTCTTGCCAAGATAGTCGGGCAATCCTGTTGTCATAGTCAGAAGATTGCGCACGTTTATCTGAGAGCCGTACTTATAATCAGGGTAATATTTATCAAGGGTATCGTCTGTGCTGAGCTTGTCCTGCTCCTGCAAAAGCATAATGGCTGCGGCTGTAAACTGCTTTGTAAGCGAACCTACATAATAATTTGTGTTTAAAGAATTATAGGTATGAGTTCCCTTGTCAGCGTAGCCGTTATTGCCTATATACTCAAAGTCATTTCCGATTTTGTAATAAACAGTGCCTTTAAACTTATTGGCAACAAGTGCGCTGTCAAACTTAGCTGCAACCATATCGGCATCCTGTTTAAGAGCATTGTAATTAATCACGGGGCTTGTAGGGACTTGGTCAGCCGTTGCGGGCATAGTGGTGGCAAGCTCAGTTGTCGCCGCCGTTGAATCAGTGGTCTGTGGTACTGTGGCTGATGATTCAGAGTCTGTATTACAACCCGAAAAGGCTGTGACAAAGGAAGCCGCCATAGCCACGCACATAAAGGATTTTGCAAAATTCTTCAAGAGAATCACCTCATCAGATTTTTTCCATTTTACTGAAATTAGCCATTAGAGTTTTGGTTCCTGCTTTGTCAAAAGCAACCTCAAGCATTGTATCGTTTCCCATTTTTTCGGTTTTCATTATCATTCCCCTGCCGAACACCTTATGGAATACACAATCACCTTTTTTATAAACCGTTCCCGCAGCTGCGGCAGGCTTTGTAAAGGTATTAAAGCTTTTATTTGGCGAAGATTTTGCGCCTGCGCCAATGTTTATGCGGCTTGACGAAGCAGAAAAACCGTTTGCGGAGGCAAATGTCTTTTTCTCGCCCGTATATTCAAGCAATTCAGGCGGAATTTCATTTACAAAGCGTGATACCTTGTTGTATGAGGTTGAACCCATAAGCATTCTTGACTTTGCCTTGGTGATATAGAGCTTTTCTTTTGCTCTGGTAATACCAACATAGGCAAGCCTGCGTTCCTCGTTCAGCTCGTCGGGATTCATCATTGTGGCTATGGATGGGAACACTCCCTCCTCCATTCCGGCTATGAACACAACCGGAAACTCAAGTCCCTTTGCGCTGTGCAAAGTCATCATAACAGTTGAATCTGCCTCGGCATCGTAATTATCTATATCAGTCTGCAAAGAAATTTCTTCCAAAAAGTTTGAAAGCGAAGCTTCCTCAGCGTAATCCTCTTCAAACTTAATAATATTTGAAGAAAGCTCCTCGATGTTCTCTATTCGTACATCGGGGTTGTCCTTCTCGGTTTTTAAATATTTTTCGTAATCGATGTGCTCAAGAATAAGATTATATAATTCCGCAAGAGAATAATCTCCGCTCTGTTCAGCCTCAATGAGACCGTCTATAAGCTCTGTAAAGACTTTAAGCTTTGCGGCTGCTCTTGAAAGCTGAGGATAAACATCTGCCTGTTTGATTACCGAATATATGCTCTCACCAAGCCCTGCGGCAATTTCGGCTGCCTTAGAAAGAGTTGCCGCACCTATACTGCGCTTTGGCACATTGATAATTCTGCTCAGTCTTACATCATCATGGGGATTGTTGATAACCTGAAGATAGGCAACCATATCCCTGATTTCCTCTCGGTCATAGAAGCGTCTGCCGCCTATTACACGGTGCGGAATACCGCTCCTTGACAAAGCCTGCTCAACGGCATTTGACTGGGCATTCATTCTGTAAAGAATGGCAAAGTCGGAGAATTTTCTGCCGTCAGCTACGCCGTCAATAATTGTTTTGGCTATAAAAGATGCCTCGTCACGCTCTGAATCCGAGGTGTGAACCTCAATTTTATCGCCTACGGAATTTTCTGTCCAAAGGGTTTTGCCCTTACGCATAGTGTTATTTGAAATAACGCCGTTTGCGGCATTAAGAATATTCTGCGTACTGCGGTAATTCTGCTCAAGTCTTATAATTTTAGCGCCCTTAAAGGTATTTTCAAATGAGAGGATATTCTCTATTGTTGCTCCTCTGAATTTATAAATACTCTGGTCGTCATCACCAACCACGCAAATATTACCGCACTTTTCAGCAAGCATACTTACAAACTTATACTGCACCTTATTTGTGTCCTGATACTCGTCAACCATTATGTACCTAAACTGATTCTGATAAAAATCCAGAATATCGGGGCAGGTTTCAAACAGGAGAACCGTATTGCAGAGCATATCGTCAAAATCCATAGCGTCTGCGGTTTTGAGCCTTGACTGATACAGCTCATAAACCTTGGCTACAGACTGTTTAAGACTGTCGTAGCCTGCCTCCTTGAGCATTTCCTTTGGAGTGAGCATTTTATCCTTAGCCCTTGAAATTTCGGAAAGCACCTTTTTTACAGGAAGTATCTTTTCGTCGTAATTGAGCTGTTTTAAAATATCCTTTACAAGTTTTTTCTGGTCGTCCGTACCGTAAACCGTAAAATGACTTGAAAATCCGATTCTGTCGCCGTAACGTCTTAAAATTCTGGCACAGGTTGAATGGAAAGTAGCCGCCCATATGTCAGCGCCGCCGTCAGGCACAGCATTGCAGATTCTTTCCTTAAGCTCTCCTGCCGCTTTATTTGTAAAGGTTATAGCAAGTATCTGCCAGGGCTTGCAAAGCTCGGACTGCAAAATATAAGCTATTCTGTTTACAAGAACAGTTGTTTTGCCCGAGCCTGCGCCTGCAAGTATAAGCAGAGGGCCTTCCGTGCAGAATACCGCCTGCTGCTGTATTTTATTCATATGTGAAAACTGTTTTTTAAAATCTGTTTGTACCATAGCAATATCCCGTTAAAATAATAAGTGACACAGAAAACGGGCGAACAGAGTCCGCCCGTATAATCTGACGATTTTATTTTATGTAACCGTAAAATGTTTCAAGAATTTCAGGGCCCTGATCTGCAACAATCATTGTAACATAGTTGCCGTCCTGAGTAACCTTGCAAGCCTCAACCATAGGAAGCTTCTCAGCGTTGTAGCCTGAATACTGAGTAACAATAGAAGTATATGTCTTTGAGAGCGCATCGTTTACTCTTGAAGCCGCATCAGCATCTACAGCCTCAACAAGCACGATTTCTACCCTTGAATTGCTGTCTGAATTAATCTCGGCAGCAAACTGCTTTACATCTTCTGTTTCAATGTTGTAGTATTTTTTAAGGTCGTCAGCCTCTGTAAGCTCCTTTAAGCTCAAAGAATACTGAGAATTTATGTCTGAAAGAACTGTCTTTAAATCAGCTTCCTTGCCGCCTGAACAGCCTGCAAGCGCTGTAAGGCAAAGCACAAACACTGTTACTAAAGAAATTACCTTTTTCATAAAATTTCCTCCAAATCAATAAAAAATTACGCCGAATCTATGTGACTCGGCGTATTCAGATTGGTCGAGGTGACAAGATTCGAACTTGCGACCCCATCGTCCCGAACGATGTGCGCTACCAAACTGCGCTACACCTCGATAAAAATAGCCCCGATTAATCGGAGCTATATTGGCTGAGGAATAGGGATTCGAACCCCAACAAACAGAGTCAGAGTCTGTCGTGCTACCGTTACACTATTCCTCAATGTTTATTGCTTATTGCTAATAGCTGTGCAATCAACGATGTTTATTATATAGCAGGAAATGGATTTTGTCAACACTTTTTTTGAATTTTTTTAAAATATTTTTTAATATTTTTTAATCGCTGAAATTCTTCTTAATTCTTACATCTTCCCCTATAAAATTAAGCCTTACGGCGTCGCCGTAAATTCTTGAAACAAACCTCGGTGAGTAGGTTTTTTCAAGCTCGTTAATAGTCAGATTTGTGTTTATAATCAAAGGCATTCCAAGCAGCATTCTTGAATTGCAGAGATTGTAAAACTGCGTTGTAGTAAATGGAGTAGCAAATTCAGTACCGAGGTCGTCAATGATCAGTAGGTCGCAGTGGGTGAGCATTTCGATATAGTCTGTATCATCATCTGTCTTTGAAAAATGCATTTTGCTCAGGGTTGATACGAGCATTGGCGCAGAAACATATATTACGCCAAAGCCACGCCTTGTGACTTCATTTGCAATGGCAAGTGAAAGGTGAGTTTTGCCAAGCCCTGTTCCGCCCCTCATAAGCAGGCTTTTAGAAGCTGTAGAAAAGGTTTTTGCATATTCAACGCAGTAATTAAAAATTTTCTCCATTTTATCATACGGCACAAATCCGCTTTTTTCGTCTAAGCTGCGGCTGTATAAATCAAGATTAAAGCTTTCAAAGGTAGAAAGTCTGAGCGGCGCAGTGCGATTAAGCTCCTCGCAGGCAGTAGCCACCAAAAGCTTTTTAAAGCAGCGGCAATAAACGGTTTTTCCGTCCTTTTCAATATATCCCGTATCACGGCAGTCGTTACAGTAATAGTGCGGCTCAAAGCAGTCTTCTTCATAGCCGTTCTGAACAAGCAGTCTTTTTACCTCAGACTGCATTGCAAGGCTTTTCTTTTTCAGTTCCTGAGTAGCTGTTTTGGCATCTCCGCCCTTTAAAACAGCACGGACAGCCAAAATACCGCAGGAAGAAATCTCTCTTTCAAGCGCTTCTATTTTCGGAACTTTTCTGTAAACCTCCGCCCTAACTGCGTCGGTCCTTCTCTCGGCATTTGTCCGTCTTTCTTCCATTTTTGCTTTTGTCAATCTATAGATTTCCTTGCTGTATCCCATTTATTTCACCACACTAAATACTGTCTATTGTATCTAATTTTTCTAAGTCGCTTATATTATATGAAGAATTTTTATTATTTCTACTGCCCTGCTTAGGTTTATTCGGGCGGCTGTCAAATTTTTTCAAATCATCAACATTAAGAATACCGCTTGCGTTCCAACGCTTTAGTATTCCGTTTATGTATCTGAAATCACAGCTACCCTTGCTGTCAACGCACCTCTCGTATGCCTCTCTGAGCATTTCAGACGAAAATTTCCAATCATTCACCCACATATCGGCGTATTCAAGCTGCCTTTTTGTGGGCGAGCCTGTGTTTTTTAATCCAAAAGCACTTGAAACAATATTAAAGCTTTGGCTGGCACGGTGAGCCTGCTTAATTTTACTTTCTGCCGCCTCAATGGAAAATACTCCTGCATCCGACCATGCAAGTCCGATAGTTTCTATCGCCCTTATGTTTGATTTATTAATGCTTATGCAGTAATGAATCAGCATTATAATTACCTCAACCGGCAGGCCGCAGGTGTTTTTCAGCAATAACAGTGACGATGCGTCGGAATTTGAGAGCGTTTTTCCGAGTGCTGTCTGAGCTTCGTTTACAAGCATTTTAAATTCTTTGTCAACTGCAAGCTGCTGGGCAACATAAACATAGTCAGGCCGCTGAGGTCTTACAGCAATTCTGGGAGGAGTATTTTCCTCTGCCCTTTCACCTTTAGGCTCTGCACTGACTGCCGAAACAGGCTTTTCTGTCGGTGCGGGATTTATTGGCTCAACTGTATGTTCGGGTACAAAAACTCCGTCATTTTTGCAGAAAATCCCTCTTGAAACCCAATACTCAACAGCTTCGGGAATATCTGTTTCATTAACTCCCGTTGCTTTGCTGATGTCGCTATTGTCAATGCTTTCTCCGCTGTGCCTTAAAAGATACAGCAGTATCTTCAGCTTAACACCGTCTGAAAACTTCAGTCCCTCGTCAACAACAGACGATGGTACGGCAAATATTGAGTTCCACGCACCAAGATTAATTTTTATAGACATTTTATATACCTCTGACTACAGACTTTTTTAATTCCTGCCGCCGCTGTGCGGCATAATAACCTAAGTATAAGCCTATTATAGCATACTAATTTCAAAATCGGAACATATTTTAAAAATTTATAGATTTTTTTAAAGAAGTATGATAGAATACTGCTGAAATATTATTTTTGGAGGTCTTTCAATATGAAATATACATATGTGCCAAGAGGTGTTTGTTCAAGACAGATTAATCTTGAAATAAATGACGGAATCATAACTTCCTGCGAGTTTATAGGCGGCTGTGCAGGAAATACTCAGGGAATCTGCGCCCTTATCAAGGGAATGAACGCCGAGGAAGTTGTCAGCAGGCTGAGAGGAATTGACTGCCGCAGCAGAGGTACTTCCTGCCCCGACCAGCTTTCTAAAGCTATTGAAGAAGCACTTGAACTTGAATAAAACGTATTATCAATATAGCAGTATATAGTCGGGCAGGAAGCTGCCCATTAGTTGAGCGGCCGACCTCTCACACTACCGTGCGTACCGTTCGGTACACGGCGGCTCAATAATTTGAGTGCAG
>OGOU01001932.1_pt1 | contig 15319 bp, 8 predicted proteins | sample 1552721 | NCBI WGS metagenome assembly OGOU01 (sample SAMEA2580176, study PRJEB22360) | human gut metagenome | biome: human gut; feature: human-associated habitat; material: faeces | place: Denmark | collected 2008/2010 | reverse complement strand
TATTAATCAATAAAAGAAGAGTAATATGAAAGATTTACGACTCACGTTTTTTTTAAGTTTATTATTTTGTTTAGGTAATTTACGACTTTCGGCACAGGAGGCACAATCGCTGCCATTGAATATTACAAGTAATAATCAGCTTTTTTCCCGCTCTGAAAGTGGTACGGCTAAAGCATCTGTCTCGGGAACGAATCAGATTTCTTTTATAAAGGATGGTTCAAAAACGGGAGAGTCTTCGGCTGTTATTTGGATTGGTGATGTTCCCGGACGTTTGAAAATGACTGTGGGTAAAAATGGTTCTGTTTGCACAAGCCATACAAACTCACTGACAGTATATGCCTCGAGCGATAATATTTCTTATCGGCAGTTGGGTAGTTTTAATCATGAAAGCGGTACTGTGGAGTTTGACCAACCATTGAATAAAGATGATCGTTACATACGTTTCTACTATGATGTGACTGCATCGGGTTGGTTTGGATTAAATTACTGTGCTCATGGCTGGATACCGACTATTACGATTACAGAGCCTATATCTTTCCCTTCTTCAGTGGTGACGGATACGATTACTGGAGGTGCATCGTTTACCGGAAAATTTACAGTGAATTACTCCAACCCTTCGGGTGATTTAATATTGATTTCTTCTGATCCGAATATTGTTCTTCAGACCACTCGAATTAATGGAGTTTCTGGGCAAGAAGGTAGTCAAGAAATATCATATATATACAATCCTTCGGTAACTGGAGCAAAACATGCGGATATTACGGTGACAGATGAGGGAAATAATACGTATTCGAAAGTATTGGGATTGGACATTATCACCGTTCTTCCTGAAGCTCCTTCTGTGGAAGCAGCTGATAATATTGATTTGACTTCGTTTCGAGTAGCATGGCAACCGGTAACAAATGCTTCTTCATATTTGTTGACGGTAACGGATGCCGATGGTGATATAGTAGGGGAGTATAATGATTTTGTTGTTACTGAGGCGACATCGGTCGACATTACAGGGTTAGTACCCGGTACATTATATAAATATTCGGTGAAAACAAAAATTGAAGATTTTGTATCTGAGGCTTCTTTGGTAAAAGAAGTAATGACATTGAAACCTGTGATTGCTCCCCTTGTTATAGAGACTTTTGAATCGGTTGCAGGTATATCGTCATTGCAAACCTTAACAGTTGGTGCGACCGATTTGTATGGTGATATTTCAGTGGTTATATCGGGAGATGACGCTGCATTATTTACTTTGGGAGAGGGAGAAGAAACTATTGGTAAGGATGCTGATTCTAAGCAGTTACATATAACTTATACACCGGTGAAGCCGGGAACTCATACGGCTAAGTTAACTTTAGTGTCGGGGTATGCCGAGCCGGTAACAGTGGTGTTGAACGGTACGGCGACATTGCCTGCCCCTACAGGATTGATTACAACGCAAGTTACACCTGACGGTTTTTTCGCTAATTGGGATGCTGTTATGGGTGCTACTGTGTATGAACTTACTGTTGTGACTGTAGAAGGAAAACCTGTTGACGGATATGTTGCTAAAGAAGTGGATGCTGGTACAGTTTGTCAAATAACCGGTTTGAGTCCTGCTACGGCGTATATTTTTAAGATAGTAGCCAAGTATGGAGAGTTTGTTTCGCCGGAAGCTGTTTCGGAAATGATAACAACATCTGTAGTTCCGGTTATTGAGACGCCTGTTATTCCAAAATTTACAACAGAAGTTTCTGTCGTTGCTGAACAGCAAATAACGATTTCAGCTACAGATCTATATGATGATATTACAGTTTCTATAACGGGTGCGGATGCTGATAAGTTCGATACAGATGTGCTAATTTTGGATAAGTCGGGTCTTATGCAAATTACGATAACTTATGAGTCTGAAGAGGTAGGAGAGCATGAGGCGGTTCTTTCGTTGACTTCGGATTATGCCCAGTCGGTGAATGTAGCATTGAACGGGACATCTTCGCTGGCAAAACCTGTTATTGCTGTTGGTGATGTGTGTGAAGGTAAAATTCCAGTAAGTTGGAATGTCGTTGCCGGAGCTGCTGAGTATCACGTAACTTTATATAAAGGAGATGTTCCGGTGGATGGGTATGATGATATTGTGACGGATGAAACGAATTTTACGTTTATGGATTTGACCGGTTCTACTCAATATTTTGTAGTTATAACCGCCACTTCAGGAGATTATTTTACAGCTTCGGAAAAGATTGCTGTAATGACGCTTCCGACCGGATTAAGTACAGCTTCAGCCGAGGTCGTGACCGTATATCCTAATCCGGTTGTTTCAAATATCTGTATTAAGGGTATAGTAGCCAAAGAAGCAAAAATATATTCGGTGAACGGACAACTTCTCATGTCTGTCTTCCCTGTAGATAATAAAATAGATGTTTCGTCTCTTGTTCAAGGTGTATATTCGATTTTGATTAAGTCAGATACAGATATTGTCCGCTTACAATTTATCAAAAAATGATTTTTAATTGATTTTATATGAGTGATGAAATGGACACTGAAAGTTGGATAAAAAACTTTCAGTGTCCATTTCAAAAACAGAAAGCATTCTCAAAAAATATTAAACTCGATCCGTGCAAAATTTAGACAGGCTTTAATACCAGTGTTGTTTTTTTATGTACCACCACACTCCGATAACGATAATCCCCATTAATCCCCATGCCATTAGGTATCCATATTGCCATTCCAGTTCCGGCATTGACTTAAAGTTCATACCCCAAACGCCCACAACAAAAGTTAAAGGGATAAATATCGTTGTGACTACAGTCAGCCGTTTCATGATTTCATTCATTTTTAAATCATTGTTCGAGAAATATAGATCCAGTAAAGAAGCCTGAGTTTCTCTACATATTTCTATAGATTGTATAATGAATAACATCCGGTCTTCAAGATCATTAAAATATATCATGTCTTCGTCACAAATGAGTTTGTTCTCATTGTGTATCAGTTTATTAAAATCATCTTTTAAGGGGAGTATAGATTTTTTCAGTTGTAGGTAATCTCTTCGGTTCGCCTGTATTCGGTTGCCGAAATCATCACGAGGGTTTCCTGTAATGATTTCGTCTTCCATTGTGCCCAAAACATCTTCGAGGGTTGCAATAATGTCTAAATAATTGCTGAATACGTTATTTATCAACAAACAAAATAGGTAGTCTGTCGGGCGGTTGCGTACACGGGCAGTATTTTGAGTGATAGCTTTTTCTATATTATCGAAGAGCGGAAGATCTGATTCCTGAAAAGAAAATACGTATTCTTTACCCATAATTATACAAATATGTTCTTGCTGCAATTCTTTGTTTTCAGAGTAATAGAATGTATTTAGGATAAGGAATGTTTTATCTTCATAGGTCTCGATCTTCGCAATGTGTTGGCTGGTAAGTATATCTTGTATATCCGTAAAATGTAGCCCTAATGTTTTGCCTATGAGTGCAACAGTATGAGTGTCGGACAATCCGGAAATATGTATCCAATTCTTTTTACCGTTTTGGATGAGAGCCGGTAACTTTTCCGGAGATGTGAAAGAATGTTGGATATAATTATCGGCATCATATTGTGTAAGATAAATGTGCATTTCTCCTTTGCGATCTCCGGTATATATATATTCGTCTGTCAGCAGATTGTTTTTTATGTGCCGGTGTTTTTTCCGAAGGTTTGAGGCTTGTTTGTGCATGATTTCCTTTTTATGAGTCTTGTCTACAAAGTTAATAAACAAAAAGATAAAAAGATAGATATTTTCGTCACTTTATAATAAGAATATGTTGGATAGCCGATTTTTATTCCCCACTAAAAACTTTATCGAAAAACAAAAATATAAGGTTAATACCATTTTAAGCGATCATAAGAGTTCCCGCTCTTATCCCATTTTAAATCACTTAATAATGAAGACTTCACGCTGATATGGAAATTATAGGATTTGTAAGGACCCACCGGAATAAAGTTTGCACTCATAGTCCAGCAGTGCATATCACGGGTAATGCCACAGTTCATATATGCTATTTTTTTTGCGTCGAAATCATAACTTGCCGAGAAATTGAATGACCAATTCTTTGTGGGTTGAATGCGTCCTGAAAAGCTGAGATTTTGTGTGATCTTTCCGTTATATTCCATTTTCTTTTTATTGAAAGTGCCATATCCGTAATTGATCGAATAGTTAACCGATAGGCTCCAGGGAACATTCCATACCATATATCCGTCTTTCATTTCTAATCCGGAGTCTTCTGTTTTTTCTTGACTTTCGTTTTCTCTGTTTTCAGTGTTTTCTGTATTATTATCAATCGGAGTTTCGTTAGTCGAAGTTTCTGTCTCTTTAGTATTGTTTTTCGATTTTTTCTTAAATGTATCGTTACTGAATGTATAAGAGAAAGAAGTTCCTGTACTTGATAGTCTGCCTAATCCTTTTCCAGCTTTCCATCGTGGAATATTTACACGTACAGGATTGCCGTATTCATTCAGTTGATAAGTATAAGTATCAAAAACGGCAGAAGCTTGCAGATTGAAATTTTTAGTTAGTTTGATTAATATCGAAGTATTGATATTACTCCAATTCATAGAGTCGGCAGCCATGTTATAGCTGATCCCTGCGGTGAGATTTTCGATAAGACTGATTTTTCGCACTCCGGTTGTATCCCGATCTGAGTTGACTTTCATTTCCAAATTATTGGAAACATTGAAAGATACTGTACCCTGTTTTCCTTGAGGCGCAGTTCCGAATATACCGTGAGAGAATGGAGAATATTTTACATCTACCCGTTTTCCGTTCTCAATTTTTGAATATGTTTGCCAGAATCCGTATCGGGAACTACCGAAATCAGGTGCGGCACTAAAACTGACACTGGGAGTGAATACGTGCCGGATCATTTGTATTTTTTTCCCTCCGAAAAAGGGTAGAGGTCGGTAGAATCCATATAACTTAGTTTGGGCACTGACGCTGAAACTATAGTTAAAAACGTTATAAAAACCGTATGTAGTGTCTCTTACAACGGCTGCGGACTGGGAATCCCATTGTTGCATGATGCGGTTGGTGTACATTCGGTCGGTGAAGTTGAACGACGGAGATATATTGAGATATTTAAATAAGCTGAATGTTGCCGATACGGGAATCGTGTGTTGCATGCCGTTGCGCCAGTCTTTAATCAAGCTTGACTTGAAAAACAGATTTTGTTTTGTTTCTATAGAGTTTCGGAATAGACCGGTGTAATTTAAACTGATTTTCTCATACCATTTTTCTTTGCCTACCGGATTTTTTCGTTTGAACGGATATACCCGACTCATATTGAGGGTAAAGTCCGGAAATGATACGTTCAAAGTGGAATCTTTACTTCGTTGTGTGATGTTGGCTGTTGCCGATATACTAAAAGGGGTATTCGGAAAATTATAGGTCATGTTCACTGTCGAACTTTTGGTGTTTTCCGTAAAAGAAGTTGCGTTATAATAGCTGTTCAGATTGTTTCGGTCATATCCACTTGTTGTAAAATTGACACTGGCAGAGAAACTCATATTCGGATTTGCTTTTGCATCTTGGGAGTGTGACCATATTAACCGGAAATTTGTCTGTTTTTGATAATCGGGCATTCCTTTGTCTCCGAGTATAGTCACCAGGTATCCCATATTGAAATTTCCAGAAAACTTATATCTTTTCACGTAGTTAGACATGGCATTCAATCCCCACGACCCTTTTGTATAAATTTCACCTGTGAGAGCTAAATCGATATAATCGTTGATCGCAAAGTAATAACCGCCGTCTCTTAAATAAAATCCGCGAGCCATTTCATCCCCGAATGTCGGCATAATGATTCCTGATGAATATTTTTCTGTGAAAGGGAAAAAGCCGAAAGGAATTGCTAACGGAAGAGGTACTCCTGCCAGAACCAAGTAGGCAGGACCTGTAACGATATTTTTCTTCGGACGCATTTTAGCCTTGGTCAGTTGGAGATAAAAGTGCGGACATTCATGGTCATCGCATGTCGTATATTTCCCGTCTTTCAAATAAAAATCCCCTTCTTTGTTCTTTTTCGTACTACCTCCTGTCAGGTAACCTTCTCCTTGTTGGGTAATGATATTGGTGATATATCCTTTTTGACTTTTAAAATTGTATTTCATTGTAGCAGATTCATATTCTCCGCTTTTATCTTTAAATATGGGATTCCCTACAATTTCGCCGGCGGTATCGGGACGTCCGATCGCGAACACCGTACTACTGTCCATATTCATTCGTATCTCGTCTGCATCGAGTTCTATATCTTGATAAGTAACAACCCCTTGTCCATACATATAAGCTTGATTGTTACTTAAAAATACGATAGAGTCGTTTGCCGTATATTTTACCACATCTTCCAGTGGTGATTTTTTGGGAGGAGGAGCTTGTACCGTATCGGTCATGACAGAGTCGACAAGAATAGAATCGACACTCTTCAATAATGAGTCGGGACGGATAAGGATAGAATCGGGTAAAGCGGGAAATGTATCGGAAATAGATTTTATTTTGTCGCTGTCTGCTGGTGTAACAGTGTCGGCAAAAGCGGGATTCGCTTGCCGTATATGGCTTTTCCTTTTAGGCTGGGCACTGAGATTGACCAGCAGTAAGGAGCAAAACAGGGTAAGGACTATTATATGAATCTTATTTCTCGATGACATTCACAAACCAATAGGTTATTGAGGTGCAAAAATACACAATTTACCCTAACATATCAGGTATTGAAGCCTATTTAATATATTTTAGAGGAGGAAAAGGTGATACCACCTCTCAAAACGGGCGACGGAAGCCTCTCCGTATTTACTCATACTTTTTCGTATTTGTTCTATACTTTTTTCTTTTAAAGGGTTTGATTTGGAGTAGAATTTGTCGGCAAAGCAGATCATTTGCTCTTCTATGCTTATCGGAAGCATATCTCGGTGAGGAATAGGAAGGTTTTGATTAATAATGTCTTCTAAAGAAAGTCCTGCTCCTGTGTGGCGTTCGCTGACTAAAGCATGACGAGGAAAACCTTCTTTTTTCAAGAGCTCGCTGCCTAATGTACCGTGACAGATATACGGTCGTGTGCCGTGGCATTCTATATCGGGGGCATCGGTAAGAAAGATTCCGATATCATGTAACATGGCTGCTTCGGAGATAAATTCTGCGTCTGCGTTCAATTCGGGGTGAGCATTTGCTATTTCGAGAGCCTTTTGTGTAACCAGACGACTGTGATCTACTAAAATATCATATAGTGCGGTTCCTTGTGTATAATATTTATCGATGATTGTAAAAGGATTCATTTCTATTGTATTTTGTGCAATAATACAAAAAAAATTTTAGAGCCAATCTAAATTTTCCAATAAGAAAATTTAGGCTGGCTAAAAACTCAGTATTTTATTTACTTTTCAAATGCTTTAAATATTCTGATGGGGATATTCCGAATTCTTCTTTGAAACATTGTCTGAAATAGACGGGACTATTCATTCCTACTCTAAAAGCTATTTCAGAAATCGTGTATCTGCCTTCCAACATTAGTTTTTCTGCATTTTGCATTTTTATCTTTCGTACATATTCATTTGTCGAGATTCCGGTTAAGGCTTTTATTTTCCGGTAAAGAGTAGATTTGCTCATGCATAGTTTATCTGCAAGGTAGGTAACATCTATTTTTTCTGATTTAAGATTGTCTTCGATGATTTGTGTGATCTTTTGTATAAATTCATTATCAAGTTGGTTTAGAGATTCGTGAAGTATTATACTTTTATCGGAATTGATGTTTAGGTTGTTACTGAACTGATTAGCCAGTTTTTTACGGGATTCTAATAAATTATGAATACGGCTTCTCAATAAACTCGCACTGAAAGGTTTTGTCAAATACGAGTCTGCACCGGCCAGATAACCTTCTTCTTTATTCTGTAAAGAGTCCTTTGCTGTGAGCATTATAACCGGAATATGGCTTGTGCGTACATCCCCTTTTATGATTTTAAAAAAAGTGATCCCATCCATACCGGCCATCATAATATCTGTTACTATAATGTCGGGAATTTGAGAGATTGCCATACGATAACCAGCCTCACCTTCTTCTGCAGTTATGACTTCGAATGAATCGGAGAATGATTCAGATATATATTCGCATATATCGGGATTGTCTTCTACTACTAATAAAATGGGTTTTTCTCCGGAAATATTATTGTTAAGCATACTATCTTCGGCAGATTCTGTATCGTGGTTACTGTTTTGTTCTTTTTCTTCAGAGTCTGTATGAAGGGCATTCGGATATATATTGTTTATGATAAGAGAAAATCTGAAACTACTACCTTTCCCGAGAATACTTTCTGCATGTATTTCTCCTTGATGTAACTTAACAAGATTTTTTACTAAAGCCAACCCTATACCGGTACCCGATACTTGACGGTCATTCTTGGCTTGATAATATCTTTCAAAGATATGAGGTAACTCTTCGGAAGGAATGCCTTGTCCTGTATCGGAAACTCTGATTTCTGCATAATCTGTATTATTTTTTCGGATAGTATAAAGAGATATGTTGATATAACCTTTCTCCGTATATTTTATGGCATTTGAAATTAAATTGTCGAGTATTATCGTTATGATCTCTTTATCGAAATATAAGGGGAGAGGATCACTTTCGATCGCAATGTTGAATTCAATATTTTTCTTAGGATTCAGTTCTTTGTATTTGAGACCGACTTCTGTAACTAATGCAGCAAGGTTATCTTTACTTACACAAAATTTTTTGTTTTGTGTCTCTGTTTTGCGAAATTCGAGTATTTGGTTGATTAAATTTAAAAGTCGAATGGCACTATTATGAATGATTGATATCTTTTTTTGTTGATACGGGAGCAGATCTTTATCTTCTTGCAAATCTTCCAAAGGGCCTAAAATTAAAGTTAACGGTGTGCGCAATTCGTGTGTGATGTTAGTAAAGAAACGTAACCGTTCGTTATTCAGTTCTTCTTCTTGTTCGTGATTTTTCTTTTCCAACTCATACAAAAGTTGCATATCCATTTTTTTCTTATAAAGTCTGAAAAGACAGAAAAAGATGCATCCTGCAAAAATAAGATAAAGTGTTTTTGCCCACCAAGATAACCAAATCGGTGGTGTAATATGTATCGGGAGAGTATTGATTTCCTCAGTCCATTCTTGGTTACGAATCCTGGCTTTTATTTGGAATTTATATTCTCCCGGAGGAATATTACGGAATAATACTGTATTTTCATCAACAGTGTACCATGAGTCATCAAACCCTTTTAAGCGATATGCATAGTCAACTAAATTAGCTTGGGAATGATCTTGTACACTGTATGTTAGATTAAAAGTATTTTGTTTATAAGTCAATTTTATACCTTTATTATCTTGTCCATAAAAATTTATAGTATTATTATCTTTATATGTAGATTGTCCGTCAAATACTTTTATTTCGGTAATGATAATAGGTGATACTTTACGTTTGCTTAGAACTGCGCTCGGATCAAAATAACGAGCTCCATTTATAGATCCGAAATAAATAATTCCGTTTTCGTCTTTGGCTACGGCTGCACTGGCAAAATTACCCATCGGGACTTTTTCGAAATAATTGTAATTTATAAATTGTTCGGTGTCTGCCGTGTAACAGCTTATGCCGGCATTGGTGCTAAACCAGATATTTCCTTCATTGTCTTCGGTAATTGCCCGGATGTGAGCATTATGAATGCCGTCTTGCCGGTTATAAACTTTATATTTTCGGTTTTCGTTAGCAGCAAAACAAGCTAATCCGTCTCCGGTTGCTATCCAAATTCTGTTTTTTGAATCTTTGAAAATATGATTTATACAATTGGAACAAAATCCGTTATTTTCATTGAAGTGACCGATAAGATGCATATTTTTTGTGAAAATAGACAATCCTTGTCCGAAAGTGCCGACCCATATTTGACCTTTATTATCCTGAACAATACTACGTATCATATTTTCAGGAAGAGGAGAATTTATTGTAGTATAATGATGTGTATTTTCTTGAGTTTGAGTATTGACGATGAATATTCCGGAACTAGTCCCTATCCACATGTTGTGTTCCTGGTCTTCATAAAAACAACGGGCGTCATGAGTCGTAGCTTCTTTTAAGTTGATATGGGAAAAAGTATTTTTCTCGTTGTTATAGACATCTACACCTCCCATGAATGTACCTATCCATATATTATTTTGTGAATCGCAATATTCACTTGTAACAGAATTATGGCTTAAATTTTTGTTTTCTTCGGTGTAAATGGCTGTACGATTGCCTTTTTCAAAAACATTAATTCCTCCGCCGTCAGTGCCGATCCATAATTTATTATTTTTATCAATACATAGGCTCAGTACGATTCTGTTGTTGAGGTTGTTTTTATACTCTTCGATCGGAGAATAACTATAAGTTCTAAAAAATGGAGGAATATGACCGATAAAATCAACACCTCCTCCGTAAGTCCCGATCCATACATTTTTAAAAGAGTCTTGAAATAAACATCTTACTGTCGGATTGGATAAACTGTAATTATCGCTTCCTACTGTGATATGTTCGGGGTTGATCTGGTTTTGTGATAGATAATATTGGTGTTTGATATCTATGATAAAAATTCCATTTAGCTCTGTAGCTATCCAGATTTTGTCATTATCCATTTGACGAATATCAAAAACAGCAGATATTGAAGGTATATTTGTAAATTGATTTATAGGGAAAAATTGCTCTGTTTTCGGGTCGAATAAGGCTGCACCTTTTTCAGTTCCTACCCAAATGTTATTCGAATTATCTTTGTATATGCAATTAACTCGGTTACCGGGTATGCTGTTCCTATTTTGGGGATTATGTCTGAAATTCTTTATGCTTTTGGATTTCAAAGAAATAATACTCATTCCGTGTTTTACATGCCCGATATATATATTCCCGTTTTCATCTTCTAATACAGTCCAAGTATTATTGGAGGGTAAATCGGGGAATGTGTTGGTATTGAAATGAACAAACTCTCCGGTATTTTTATTGAAATACTCTATTCCCCGATAGTAAGTACTGAGCCATAGATTCCCGTCTTTTGCAGGGGAGATGTGTGTGACATCGTTTGTAATGAGGCTGCTGGGTATCGAATCGTTATGTGAGAATACGGTTAATTCGTTTTTTTCATAATTATAAGCGTTCATTCCCGCTCGTTGAGTAGCTATCCATATAATAGGCTCTGAGGGGTCGGCATAAATACAGTTCAATTCGTTCCCACTGAGATGATTGGTATGTTTATAATAATTAATAAAACGACTGCCGTCAAATTTATTTAGACCTTCTTCGGTAGCAAACCATAAAAATCCGTCTTTATCTTGAGTAATATTTACGACATAGTTGTTTGATAGACCTTGTTCTATTCCCAATTGTTTGACATAATGGTTTTGGGAATATAAGAAAGTGGAAATAATAATACCGAGACTTATTAATAAAATTTTCATGATTGGTATGTATGTTAGAAATAGGTAATTAAGGCTGTATAAGCCGTTTGTGATGTTTCTATGTAGTTTAAAAATAAATTCGAATAGTTATAAAGCAATCATTTTCAGAATAACCGAAAAAGTTCTATGCGTTATAAAATTCCTTTTGTCTATGCTAATTTACGAATATATCATTTAATCCGTTCTATTTTTTGATGAAATAAGAATATTTTGCATGATTTACTATCTGTATTTGAATGATTTGATATATTCTGTCTTTAAAAAAGAATTCGCTGTTGGTCGTTTTTTTAAGTCAGAAAAACACATTATGCATGAATTGCTATCTGTCAATGCTTAATTTTTGTCTTGTTACTTTGTCGTTGAATCGATAAATTTGTCATAATTAAATTTTTAATAGAGATTGCAGTAATTCTCTATAAAATTGTTTTCTGCTATTATAGTGATTGCTGTCCGATTAAGTTGTTTTACTATAATTTTTGTATCATGAAAAAAATGTGTGTTTGTTATGTGGAACGTATCTTCTCTGTATAATCGGTCTTGATTTTTAACTTGGTTAGATGGTGATCGATTGTCTTTGTATCGATTGATTGCATTATTAAGTATTTGGGTCTCCGCTAATGGCGATTATTTGGTAAATGAGAGTTTTTATAGAAATAGTAATTAAAAATAAAAAATATGGATGTAAAGAAACTGTTGATACTTATTGCTTTGACTTTGCCGGGTTGGCTATTGGCTCAAAATTATGCGGATTATAAATTGTATGCATCCTATAATTTTGAACAAGGTACGGCTGAGGACAACCAGTCCAATACGAGTATGGAGCTAAAAGGGGCGAGAATAGTCGATGATCCTGTTCGAGGAAAAGTGCTTTCATTCGACAGGGTTAAGTCCCAGTATGCAGTGATAACGCCTGCACCTGTCATAGGAGATACGTTGTCACTTTCTTTCTGGTATAAACGCAGCTCTTTCGATGGAGATGAGCTATGGAAACAGATTTTTGAATTTTATAGTTCCACTAATGGCAGCAATATTTATTTGATGCCGATATACGGTATGATGATAATTCAAGTGGTATTGTTTCCTGTGCCAATAAGATTAATAATGGTATTTGGGAGCCGTTATATGGTCCTCGAATAGAAAAGGATAATACATGGCATCATATTGCGTTGGTAGTTGCCGGAGTTTCTTGGAATTATTATCTGGACGGTAAGAAAGTTGGTTCGAAAAAGATCTTGTCTCCTATATCTTTGTTGGATCTGACACATCTTTATTTCGGTGTTAATCCCGATCGTTCACCGCATCCAAGCACCGGATCGATAGATGATGTTAACATCTATCATTATCCGTTGAGTGCGAGTCAGGTAGCTCAAATATATGCGGGCGAAGCCATAACGGAGCCTCTTCCGGAAGGCCCTATAACTTTCCTTTTCGATAATGATTTGAAAGAGGAAGGCGGACGCATCACTATCGAGGGGTCAGGATATTCATTTGAAGAGGATTCACAGAGGGGTCAGGTGGTAAAGTTGGAAGCAGGCGGACAGTTGCAGTTTTCCGATAATATCATTCCCGATGAAGCTTCGACGTTGAATTTTCTGTATAAGAAAGAGTCTATTGACGATGCAGATCATGGCAAATATATTTATCGGGCTTTTAAGGATGAAAACAACGGTTATGGCCTTAAGATAAAGGTTGACGGGGATGCAGCCTATGTGGTTTTGGAGACCATCGTAGAAGGGGAGAAGATCGAGACGGTGGGCAGTGAGCTTTTAGAGTCCGGGAAATGGAATGCGATAAGTGTAGTGCATGGGGTAACCCCCAGAATCATTATACGCGTTTATCAGAACGGTAAGCAGACGGCAGCGAAAGTAGCGGTAAATCCTTATAATTTAGGTTTTGATAAATGGTCTTTAGGTAGTACTGTTGCATCAGAGAGTGCCGGAGGGTTTTATGATGAGTTAATGGTCGATGATTATGCGATGGATGTCGAAGATGTTGCCTATTACTATTCATCAACGCTTATGTCTCCGGTCGAAGTAACCGTCGACTGTTCAAATAAATATCAAACAATACGGAATTTCGGATCGTCTGATGCCTGGAATGCCGATTGGTTGGGGCGGCTTTGGCCTGAAGCGAAGAAGAATCGTTTAGCTGAACTGCTGTTCAGTAAAGAGCTGGATGAAAACGGAAATCCGAAAGGGATGGGCCTCTCTTGCTGGCGGTTCAATATCGGTTCGGGTTCGGCAACGCAAGGCGATGATGCAGGAATGGGCGATTCGAAACGTACCGAATGTTTTTTGAATCCCGATGGAACTTATACATGGGAGAGACAGACCGGGCAGCTCTGGTTTCTTAGAAAGGCGGCATTGGAATATGGCGTAGAAGACCTTTTAGGATTTATGAATTCTCCTCCTATATATATGACGAAACACGGTTATGCTTATAATAAAGATAATGGATCAAACTATATTCTTGCGGAAGATAAATACGACGATTATGCGTTATTTGCAGCAGAGGTTGTCGATCATTTTGACAAGGAGGGTATTCATTTCGATTATATCAGCCCGATGAATGAGCCACAGTATGCTTGGGCAGGAGGGCAAGAAGGATCACCGGCTACCGATCAGGAGATTGCAGATGTGATAAAGGCTATGAGCAGTGCGTTTGCGGCAAAACAGTTGACGACACAGTTGACTTTCGCAGAAGCCGGTTTTCTTGGTAGTGCAGAGTCTCAGATTCCGAAATTTTGGGGGAATGAACAGCCGACGATGAAAGTAGCGGGATTGCCGAATGTTTCTAATATCGTATCTGCACATAGTTATTGGGCAGATCAGGATGCTCAGGGCATGTATGATACCCGCGTTAATTTTAGGAAAGCTATGGATGCCGTGAATCCTCCACTCGAATATTTTCAGTCGGAGTACAGTCTTTTGGACGGCGGATACAGTTGGGGGCATCCAGGTTCAGAAGGGGGATTCAGTGAAATAGAATGTGCCATCTCCCTGGCCCGTATGCTGCATGTCGATCTGGTGGTAGCTAATGCTACCGGGTGGCATTGGTGGACAACTTTTGAATCGGGTAGTCATTACGGAGAAAGCCGCTTTGCTTTAATTGAAGCTCCGACGGTAGAAGGTCTTAATGATGGCTTTATTCACGGAACAAAGCTTCTTTACACATTAGGACAATATTCCCGATTCGTACGTCCTGGAATGAAGCGGGTGGAAGCGAAACGATCAGATAATTTAAGTGTTGTCGATGCGTTGAAGAACGATATGTATTCTTCGTACATTAATGAAGCAACGCAGCAAGTCGTAATTATTGCGACAAATTCGAGAACTGTGAAAAGACCGTTTACGTTTAAGGTAGAGAATATATCCGGTAATACAGACTTGGAGTTTACTCCTTATGTGACTTCAGAGGGTGACAATATGAAAGCTTATCCTAAGATTAAAGAAGGCGATGTGTTTACGATACCCCCTCTTTCAGTGGTGACATTTGTGTCGGGTTCAGGAGATATTTCTTCTGTTACAACGGTAAAGGAGGAAGATAAGAATAGGGATATTCATATTCAGCCGAATCCTGTTAGGGATGAAGCTACGGTTAGTAGTGGAAGTCCTATGAAAAATGTCACTTTATATGATGTTTACGGAAAACTTGTTTACCGGCAATCGGATATAAATGAAAAAATCTGTAAATTATCTTTGTCAGGCTTATTACCGGGAATGTATGTTGTGAAAGTGGAGACAGATAACGGTTGTAAAACACAAAAGATGATAAAAAAATGATTTATAGAAGTCCGGAATTTCCGGACTTCTTTTTTATCGGACATCATATAATTATTCCGGATTCTAAACATTTTATCTCATAGTTTGTTTTAAGTAATAAATCGACATT
>OGOU01001927.1_pt1 | contig 15346 bp, 15 predicted proteins | sample 1552721 | NCBI WGS metagenome assembly OGOU01 (sample SAMEA2580176, study PRJEB22360) | human gut metagenome | biome: human gut; feature: human-associated habitat; material: faeces | place: Denmark | collected 2008/2010 | reverse complement strand
GCAAGGCTATAAAAAAATATACCGACAACCTTGTTATCGGTATCAACAGAACATATACCACAGCCGAAAAAGCTCTGGCTGAGGGGGCAATCGACAAAATCGGTACTCCCGAGAGCCTGAGCGAGGCTGATATTATTATTCTTGCGCTTTATCCCAATGCGGCTGTCAGCTTTATTGAAAAATACGGCAGCCTGATAAAAAAGGGCGCAATCGTAACCGACAGCTCAGGCATTAAGAGGGCTATATGCCCTCAGCTTTTTGAGCTTTCTCAAAAATACGGCTTTGTTTTTATAGGCAGCCACCCAATGGCGGGCAAGGAAAAAAACGGCTTTGATGTTTCGGAGGCAGACCTCTACAAAAACGCAAGCTACATAATCACTCCCTGCAAAGCAGCAGATGATAAGGTAGAGGTGCTTGCAAATCTGGCTAAGAAAATAGGGTTTGGCACTGTTAAAATCACCACGCCCGAGGAGCACGACAGGATGATTGCCTTTACATCCCAGCTCCCCCATGTGTTGGCGTGTTCGTATGTAATGAGTCCGTGCTGCCCAAATCACAAAGGTTTTTCGGCAGGAAGCTACCGTGACGTGTCAAGAGTGGCGAACATAAACTCTCAGCTTTGGAGCGAGCTTTTTCTTGAGAACCGTGAACCTCTGATTAGTGAGCTTGACATACTTATTGAAAATATTACGAAAATTAAGGACGCAATAAAGAGCGAGGACAGAGAAGCTCTTGCTCAGCTTTTAGAGCAGGGGCACAAGGTAAAAACCGCTCTTGGCGAATAGAAAAGAGGTATATAATGAGGACAGTAAGAGTGAATACGGGCAAGCCGTATGATATTTGCATTGAAAGAGGAATACTCGACAGGTGCGGCGAATATGCCAAGGCTCTTTCAAAAGCAGAAAGAGTTACCGTAATTTCAGACAGCAATGTTGCTCCGATTTATATGGACAGAGTTAAAACCTCGCTTGAAAAAGAGGGCTTTAAGGTTTGCGAGCATATTTTCAAAGCCGGCGAGGAGCAAAAGCACCTCGGCTCTATTGCAGAGATGTACAATACCCTTGCAGAGTTTTCTATGACGAGAAAGGATATTGTTGTGGCTCTCGGCGGCGGTGTTACGGGAGATATGGCGGGCTTTGCAGCCGCAAGCTATATGAGAGGAATTGATTTTATTCAAATCCCGACCTCCCTCCTCTCGCAGGTCGATTCCTCGGTCGGCGGAAAAACAGGCGTTGACCTTCCCCAGGGGAAAAACCTTGTGGGCGCATTTCATCAGCCGATAGCCGTCCTTATTGACCCTGACACACTAAAAACCCTAACAGACGATTTTATCTGCGACGGAATGGGCGAAATTATAAAATACGGCTGTATCAAGGACGCCGCACTTTTTGAAAATCTTGAAAAGCAGAACGCTCTTGAGCATATAGAAGATATTATTGAAATTTGCGTATCAATCAAGCGTGATGTTGTAAACCGTGATGAAAAAGAATCGGGAGAAAGAAAGCTCTTAAACTTTGGTCACACACTCGGCCACGCAATAGAAAAAATATATAATTTTAAGGGAATAAGCCACGGAATAGCTGTTGCCGTAGGTATGGTGCTTATTGCAAAGGCAGGCGAAAAGCAGGGGCTCACTGAAAGCGGTACGGCTGACAGAATTGCCGCTCTCTGCAAAAAATACGGTCTGCCCACCTCTGATAAAGCAAGCTTTGAACAGATGGCAAAGGCGGCAAGGGGCGACAAAAAGGCAGCCGGCAGCTCTATTGACCTTGTGCTTTTAAGCAAAATAGGCGATAGCTTTACCAAAAAAGTTGAGCTATCAGAGCTTTGCAGCTTTATTACAGCCTGACGGGAGGATTTGATATGTCCAATGTAAAATTCAGCCCGTTTGTTCCGAGCGGCACTGTTAATATTCCCCCGTCAAAAAGCGATGTTCACAGAGCAATTATCTGCGCCGCTATGGCTAAGGGAATCAGCACAATCTCTCCGGTTGCACTCTCAAATGACATTAAGGCAACTATAGAATGTATTAAAGCGCTCGGCGCAAGGGCTGAAATCAAAGACGATGTGCTCACCGTTGACGGCACAAATATGAATACTAACAAAACCGCTCTGCTCGACTGCGGAGAAAGCGGCAGTACGCTGAGGTTTTTTATTCCTATAGCCGCCGCAGGGGCAGTTAATGCGACCTTTATCGGCAAGGGAAAGCTGCCCGAACGCCCGATAGGTATTTTTACCGAAGCTTTGCCAAAGGCAGGCACTGTCTGCAAAACCGAGGGCAGACTTCCTCTTGAAATCAGCGGTCAGCTCAAAAGCGGAGTATTTAATATTCCGGGCAATGTCAGCTCACAGTTTATTACGGGACTTTTGCTTGCACTGCCTGTTCTTGAGGGCGACAGTGAAATTATACTCACCTCTCCCCTTGAAAGCACCGGCTATATTTCAATGACAATCCGCACAATGAAGCTGTTTGGGGTTGAAGTTGAAACAACCGACAAAGGATGGCGCATTTGCGGCGGTCAGCACTACAAGCCGTGTAATTATGTAACTGACGGTGACTGGTCACAGGCGGCATTTTTTATGGTGCTCGGCGCAATCGGCGGTAAGGTTACCGTGAAGGGAGTTACTGAGGATTCTACTCAGGGTGACAAAAAATGTGCTGAAATTCTCTCACAGTTCGGTGCAAAGGTCACTCAGGGCAAGAACGAGGTAACCGTTGAAAAGGCTGAGCTTAAGGCGATTACCATTGACGCCTCTCAGATTCCCGACCTTGTGCCCGTATTATCGGTTTGTGCGGCATTTGCCGAGGGAACTACAAAAATTATAAATGCCGAAAGGCTGAGAATTAAGGAATGTGACCGTCTGAAAGCCACAGCCGAGCTTATTAACAATCTCGGAGGCAAGGTAAAGGAGCTTAGCGACGGTCTTGAAATAACAGGGTGTTCTTCTCTAAAAGGCGGATATGTAAACGGCTATAACGACCACAGAATCGTTATGTCGGCAGGAGTTTGTGCCGCAAGGTGTGAGGGCGACATTACCGCAAGCTTTGCAATGAGCATAAACAAAAGCTATCCTGACTTTTATACAGACTACAACAGCATAGGAGGAAAAGCTGATGTCCTCGACATACGGTGAAAAAATTAAAATTTCTGTTTTTGGCGAGAGCCACGGCAACGGCATAGGAGTTGTAATTGACGGACTTCCTGCCGGAGTTAAAATCGATATGGAAAAGGTGCTTGTTCAGATGTCCCGCCGTGCTCCGGGAAAAGACAAAACTGCAACTCCACGCAAGGAAAGCGACCTGCCAAGGGTACTTTCGGGAATGCTCGGCGATACCCTTACGGGTGCTCCGCTGTGTGCGGCCATTGAAAACACAAACACAAAGAGCGGTGATTACGGCAATCTGCTCAACTGTCCCCGCCCCGGACACAGCGACTACACCGCTTATGTAAAATACAACGCAAGCAACGACATAAGAGGCGGCGGACATTTTTCGGGCAGACTTACCGCTCCCATAGTTTTTGCGGGTGCAGTCTGCCGACAGATTCTTGAAGAAAAGGGAATTAAAATTGCCGCACATATTTCAAGCATCGGCAATGTAAATGACGCTCCCTTTAATCCGACCGAAATAAGCGACAGCCTTATTGAAAAGCTCAACAACAGCCCGTTTGCTCTTATTGACAGCTCTGCTGAGGAAAAAATGCGCAGTGAGGTTGAATCTGTAAGGCTTGCTCAGGACAGCATTGGCGGCACTATTGAATGTGCCGTGAGCGGCATTGAGGCAGGAATAGGCGAGCCTATGTTTGACGGGGTAGAGGGCGTAATAGCCAAAGCCGTATTTGGCATACCTGCAATCAAGGGCATTGAATTTGGCAGGGGCTTTGAGCTTTCAAAAATGAGAGGTTCGCAGTCCAATGACGCCTTTGAGTACAAGAACGGCAAGGTGGTTACCAAAACCAACAACTGCGGCGGAATTTTAGGCGGCATAACAAACGGTATGCCTATTATTTTTAAAGCAGCTGTTAAGCCCACGCCTTCAATTTCTAAAGAGCAGGATACCATTGACCTGCAAAAGAAGGAAAACGCCAAGCTTGTTGTTAAGGGAAGACACGACCCGTGCATTGTGCCGAGAGCCGTGCCTGTTATTGAAGCTGTAACAGCCATTGCTGTTTTAAATCTTTTATAATAAGGACGAATAAAAATGAGAAATCTTTCAGAAATCAGAACTGAAATTGACAGTATAGACGCTCAAATGATTGAGCTTTTCAAAAAGAGAATGGACTGCGCCAAGGAAGTGGGCAACTACAAAAAGGCGAACAACATTCCCGTGCTGAATCAGGCAAGAGAAAACGAAATTCTTGACTTTATTGAGGAGAAGGGCGGAGAATACGGCTCATACGCAAGGCTTTTATACTCAAATATTATGGAGCTTTCAAGGGCATTACAGCACAACATAGTCGGAAGCGGCTCAGAAATTAAGCAGCTTATCAGCAATGTTGAAACCGAACTCCCGAAAACCGATGTTAAGGTCGGCTATCAGGGCATTAAGGGCGCAAACGGTCACGAAGCTACTATAAGACTGTTTCCAAAAGCAGAGGCTTTGTGCTACAAATCCTTTGATGCTGTTTTTGAGGCGGTAGATAGGGGCGAAATTACCTTTGGCGTACTGCCTGTTGAAAATTCAAGCGCAGGCTCGGTTTCAGCCGTATATGACCTGATATTAAAGCACCGCTTTTACATTGTCGGCGCTCTCGATTTGCCTATTGACTATTGCCTCGGCGGTCTTAAGCAGGCTGAATTTGCAGATATTGAAAAGGTCTGGTCACATCCGCAGACTCTCTCTCAGTGTGCCAACTACATTGCTAAAAATAACTTTGAATCCACTCCCTGCTCAAACACAGCCTTTGCAGCCCGTGACGTTGCAAAAGAAAAAAGGCTTAATGTTGCGGCAATCTGTTCTTACAAGGCGGCTGAGGAATATGGACTCAAGGTGCTTGACAATCATTTGCAGGACAACGATACAAACACTACAAGATTTATTGTTATTTCCAAAAAACTGTTTATTACGGAAAATGCCAATAAAATCAGTCTGTGCTTCTCTCTCCCCCATGTTACAGGCTCGCTTTACGGTCTGCTTTGCAGATTTAATTCGCTTGGTCTTAACCTTACAAAAATTGAATCCCGTCCACGCAGCGGCGAAGGCTTTGAATATCTTTTCTACCTTGATTTTACCGGCAGTGTGAGAAGCAAGGAGGTTATAAGCCTGATTGCTCAGTTAAGTGCCGAAATGCCTGAATTCAGCTTTTTGGGCAACTACTGCGAATAACCTGGATAAAACACCTTATAATAAAAAGAGAGATTTTTACTGTTTTTGCACTTTAATCAACACACTGCTCAAATTTGTGTAAAAAGTCCCAAGCTTTTTGACATTTTTTACATTTTAACTATTGCATTGCGAGAATTTTGTGGTATAATTTAACCATAAACTTTTTTAACCGCAATTAACCAAACAATATTAAATAAACAATGAGGTGTTTTATATGGACGATAATAAAAAATTACTTTGTGCAGCCGCAGGCGCTTTAGGAGCTTTACTTGCTGTATCTGCTACAGTTTTTGCCGTAAAACAGCACAAGAAAAAGCAGAATGCCATTCTTATTAAAGAGCTTGACTGCTTCCTTGAAACAGACGATCTTGCCGAGCTTGCAAATGAATCGGAAGAAACAAAGGCACAGGAGTCTGCTGACGAAAAACCAACCGTCGAAGCCAATGCAACAGAAGAAGAAAAAGCAACAGCGGTAGAAACAGCCCCTGCTAAAGAACCTACAGCAGATACCGCTGCAAAGTCAGAGGCTAAGGCTGAAAAGACCGAAGAAGTTCAGGATACCGTTATTACAGAAGAAAAGCCGACTGAGAAATCAATTGTCTTAGATAAGACTGTAAAGGAATGAATAATATAAACTAATTGATTGCAGAGAGCATTATGCTTTCTGCAATTTTTTATTCATAAAATCAGAGCCTTTGCTATATATTTAAAAAAGGAAAAACAAAAGCCGACAGTTTCAATTAACTGTCGGCTTGTCCCACCTTTTACTGCTCTTGATTATTGGTTGTTTTGAAGTTTTTTAATGCAGTCAGCACAAACGCATTTATTCATATAGCTTTTCAAATTTTCAGATGAATTGCAGAAAATACATTTTTGCTCTGCTTTTTTAATACATATGCAATCGTTATCAGCTTCAATATGTAACATATCTCCTGCTTTAATATCCAGGTAATTGCGAATATCCTTTGAAATTACTATTCTGCCTGCGCTGTCTATTTCTCTGAAATTTGTAAATATCATTACAGCTTCTCCTTTCTTATAAATTTGATTTTATATTTGTGTGATCCGTGGGTTTGTCCCCCCATATTTTCCACAATTATACCATTTTACGGTTAATTTGTCAATAATTACCAGGTAAGAATTGTTAATACAATTTTGTAACGATTTTTGTCTTGTTTTGCGTTTTTTAACTGAAATTGTCGAAAAATATTATATTTAATCAATGGGAGGAATAAAATGCTTGGATATGTATGGGCAGGATTAATTATAATAAGCGTTCTGGCAGCTGTGCTGCTTGGGAATACCGGCAATCTGTCCTCTGCAATGATAGAGAGCGGAGCTTCGTCTATTGAGCTGCTGTTTACAATGGCAGGCGTGCTGTGTCTCTGGTCGGGAATTATGAAAATTGCTGAGGAAAGCGGCTTTACGGCGCTGATTTCAAAGCTGTTTGCTCCGCTGCTTCGTCCGCTGTTTCCTAAGCTTGACAAAAAGAGCGAGGCTTTTCAGAGCATATCTATGAACATAAGTGCAAATTTGCTCGGACTCGGAAACGCCGCCACCCCCTTTGGACTGAAAGCAATGGGAGAGCTTAACAGACTTAACGGTTATTCTGACACTGCAAGCAACGAAATGATAGTTTTTGTAGTTATGAACACCGCCTCTTTACAGCTTTTACCCACAACTCTTGCAACCTTGCGGCAAAGCTACGGCAGCACTGCACCGTTCGAGGTAATTACTGCAATCTGGATAAGCTCTGCCACTGCCCTTACAGTTGCACTGATAACAGCCTGCACTTTAAACCTTAGGCAATGCCGCAAAAAGCATAGCTAAATATTCAAATTTAAATCGGAGCAACGCTATGCTTTGCTTGCAAGGAGCATAGCTTGCGACAGATTGCAAACAACGCAGGGAGCGTTAGCTCCTCAGGGTTTCAGTGGGAGTAATAATCTCCCACTGAAACCCTGACCGGAATCCGCCTCCTTAGAGGCGGGGGACATCTGCGCTTCGGTTATATAAGTAAACTAAATAGCTTTTATAATCTTAATTAATTCGCTGCGTCACTCTTGCCTGCATTGCCCTGAGAGTTGTATCAACTCTTGACTGAAGAAACTGCTTTGGAACACAGCCGATAAATCCTTTTGTTCCCATTTCTCCGACAAAAACACCCGGCAGAAGCGGAAGTTTAATCCACGCTTCAAGCACAAATGTGCCGTCATTGTTTAAAGTCAATTTCAAAAACTGCGGTGCGGTAAAAAAGCCCGAACCCTTTGTCCAAAATTGTTCCCCGTTCTTTTCGTTCAGCGCAAAACCCTCGCTCGTCATATACTGAGCAAATGAGTCAAAAGCAGCCTGCGGTGCAAATGGTGATTGAAACATTGTTATACTTCTCGACATTTACCTTATCCCTCATTTATATAAACCATTAAGGGCGGAAAAATCCGCCCCTATTGATTTTAAATTAAAATTAGTTTTTGTCAGCGATTACTGCAATACCCGGAAGAACCTTGCCCTCAAGATACTCAAGTGATGCGCCGCCGCCTGTTGAGATGTGGCTCATCTTGTCAGCAAAGCCGAGCTGAATAACAGCAGCAGCAGAGTCACCGCCGCCGATAATTGTTGTAGCGTCAGTTTCTGCAAGAGCCTTGGCAACTGCGATTGTACCCTTTGCAAGTGTTGGATTCTCAAACACGCCCATAGGACCGTTCCATACTACGGTCTTAGCAGTCTTAACAGCCTCAGCAAAAAGCTCCTGAGTCTTTGTGCCAATGTCAAGACCTTCCATATCAGCAGGAATTGCAGAAGAATCTACAATTTCAACATCGATAGGAGCGTCGATTGGGTCAGGGAATGATTTTGCAACTGTTGTATCAACAGGAAGAAGAAGCTTTTTGCCGAGCTTTTCAGCCTTCTCCATCATTTCCTTGCAGTAGTCAATCTTTGTATCGTCAACAAGTGAAAGACCAACTTCCTTGCCCTGAGCCTTTAAGAATGTATAAGCCATACCGCCGCCGATGATAAGTGTATCGCACTTCTCAAGGAGGTTAGAAATAACGTTGAGCTTGTCAGCAACCTTTGCTCCGCCGAGAATAGCTACGAACGGACGAACAGGAGTTTCAACTGCATTTCCGAGGTAGTTGATTTCCTTCTGCATAAGGTAACCAACTGCTGTGTCCTTGATGTGGTCTGTAACGCCTGCTGTTGAGCAGTGAGCACGGTGAGCTGAACCAAAAGCATCCATTACAAACATATCTGCAAGAGAAGCAAGCTCTGTTGAGAATGGCTCAAGATTCTTAGTTTCTTCTTTTCTGAATCTTGTATTCTGAAGAAGAACAACATCACCGTCCTTCATCTCTGCAACTGCCTTTTTAGCGTTCTCGCCTACAACCTCGTCATCGTCAGCAAATACAACTTCCTTGCCGAGAAGCTCAGAAAGTCTTACTGCAACAGGAGCAAGTGAGAATTTAGCCTCAGCGCCGTTCTTCGGCTTGCCGAGGTGTGAGCAAAGAATAACCTTACCGCCGTCTGCGATAAGCTTTTTGATTGTTGGAAGAGCTGCTGTAATTCTGTTATCGTTTGTAATAACGCCGTCTTTGAGCGGTACATTAAAGTCAACACGAACAAGAACTCTTTTGCCTTTTACATTGATGTCATCAACTGTAACCTTATTAAGATTCATTATTGAACAATCCTTTCTGATAGAAGAATAATGTAAAAATATAACATTTCTACAGTCAAATATATTATATATCAAAAGAACGGTTTTATCAATATAAATCTAAAAAAATTCGGGCAATTCCCAAACTTTTTTGATTTTTATAACGCATTTTCCGTGCCATATATGAATTTTCGTAAGCGGCTTGGAACAATAATAAAGGAACAACACATTACTTTAATACATCGCTCCATTTGTGATTATGCAGCTCGCCCACGCTTTGAAGCTGCGGATAATTCCACTGTCTGAGCACCTCATATGCAGCGATTGCAACGGAATTTGAAAGGTTCAGGCTCCTTGCCTCATCAATCATAGGAATACGCACAGTGCTGTCGGGATATTTCATCAGCAGCTCCTCGGGCAGTCCCTTGGTTTCTCTGCCAAATATTATGTAGCAGTTGTCGGGATACTGGGCGTCAGAATGAATATGAGTGCCCTTTGTTGAAAATAGGAAGTATTTTCCTCCCTTTGTTTTTTCAAGAAAATCATTCAAATCATCGTAATATGTTATATCCAGCAAATGCCAGTAATCAAGACCTGCCCTTTTAAGCTTTTTGTCATCAATATAAAAGCCGAGAGGGCGCACAAGATGCAGGCTCGCACCCGTTGCGGCACAGGTTCGGGCAATATTTCCGGTATTTTGCGGAATTTCAGGCTCTACAAGCACAATATTGAGCTTTGCCAAATCTTATCACCTCAAAAATTTTAAATTCTGTTTTATTCTATTTTAAATCGTAAAGAATAATATTGCAAGAACATTCTTGCTTAATATAAATATAACATTTACAGGAGGAAAACAATTATGTACAGTTCACCTATGATGAACATTATGAAGGGCGTTGCTCTGGGTATGGCTGCAGGCATTGCTGTAGGCTGCTGCGGCAGAAAAATCTATGACGATAACCCAAAGCTTAAAAAGAAAGCCGGCAAGGCAATACGCACTATGGAGTCAATGCTGGACACAGCTCACTATATGTTCCGCTGAAATATTGCTTAACAGACACGGCAGTACCGCACATTGAGTGGTACTGCCGTAAAAAATACATTTCACACTGCCATATGTGCGCCATTGTATTGAATAAATAAGCATTTTATGTTATACTACAGGCATATCGTTTCGGGGTGAAGTAAATGAAAAAACAGTCAATAGATAAATCAATAAAAAATGCAGTTGCGTCTGTTGAAATGGAAGGCTTTCATATTGACGAACAAAGCAAAATTTGGTGCAGACAATTACTGTTAAAGGAAATCACTATGGAAGAATACATCAGACGAGTAAAGCAAAAGGCCGGAGTAAGCGCATAATGGCTTATGAAGTAAATACTATTACTGCTGACTGTTATAAAGGTACGACTTGTCTTATAAACAAATTCGGAATTACCGATGAAACTAAACTTTCCGAAATTGAGGCTGACATTACATTTGCAAAGGCAAGTAAACTTGAAGAAAATCCGATTGACGGAAAATTTGACATTGAACACTATAAAGCTATCCATCGCTATCTTTTTGAAGATTTGTATGATTGGGCAGGTCAGCTCAGGACAATTAACATATCTAAAAAAGGTACAAAGTTTGTAAAAACTGATGAATTAGAAAATTTGTGCGTAAAGTGTTTTGACAGAATTAAATCCAACAATTATTTTAAAAATATTCCCTTTGAGAGCTTTGTTGAAAATATAGTTGATTTGTTTTTCACATTAAATATGTTGCATCCTTTCAGAGAGGGCAACGGCAGAACAGAAAGAATTTTTATTGCACAGCTTATTCGCTTTAACGGATATGATATTGACTTTTCGGAAATTGATTCTGATTATCTGATTATTGCTACCATTCAGGGTGCGCAAGGTGTTACAGATAATCTTGCAAAAATTTTCAGAGAACATATCAGAAAAAATTACTAATAAAAATTACAGAAATACCGCACAACAGGCATATATATTTTCATTTGCCGGTTGTGCGGTTATATTTATAAATATTTTAGAATTACATTCCATTCACTTAAAAGCCTATCAAGCGAATAGGCTGCATTTGCAGGGCTTGTTGACGGCAGCTTTATCTCATTTAAACCGACAATAGGAAAAATATGCTTATTGTAGAGCCTGTCTGCCGTGCAGCCGTTGGTAAAAATCTGCGATATATCCGCAGTCTGCAAAATCGGTTTAATATCATTTGGCACTACGCTTTTGATAGAACTGTCGCTTGAGCCTGAAATTGTGCAGGACTTCACCACGTCCCAGAGGGCAATTTTGTTTTGGAGTAAAAATTGCTTTTTCTCGTCTGTGGTTTCGGGTATATTTTCATTCAAAAGCAAGGCGAGAACCTTCCAGAAACGGTTTTGCTTATGTCCGTAGAAAAACTCTGCTTCTCTCGATTTCACCGACGGAAAGCTGCCGAGTATGAGTATTCTTGAATTTTCATCAAATACGGGCGGTATTGTGTGTAATACCGCCCGTAAATTTTTATTATCAGTTGTCATTATTCGCCTTTCAGAATTTTCTCTGCATTGCGAATTCTCTCCTGCGTTGGCGGTTCAATGCCCTCAAGCTTGTAATCAAGTCCGAGCGCTTTCCACTTATACACACCGAGGGTGTGGTAAGGGAGCACCTCTACACGCTGAACATTTTTAAGAGTTTTTATAAAATCAGCAAGGCGGTAAAGGTATTCGTCATAATCGCTCCTTTCGGGAACGAGTACATGGCGAATCCAGACGGGCTTGCCCATATCAGAAAGCTCTCTTGCCATTTGCAGAATATTAACATTCGTCTGCCCGGTCAAAATCCTGTGCTGCTCATCATCAATATGCTTGATATCCAGCAAAACAAGGTCAGTGTACTGCATAAGCTCCTTCCATTTTGAATAGAAAGGCTCCTCTGTAGTAAATGGGTTTGCACTGGTGTCAAGTGCAGTATTTATTCCGAGCTTTTTTGCCTTTTTAAAAAATTCAATAAGAAAATCAATCTGTAAAAGCGGCTCTCCTCCACTCACTGTAATACCGCCCTCACTTTTCCAGTAAGGGCGATAAGAAACAGCTTTTTTAAGCAAAGCGTCCGGCGTGTACGGCGTACCTGCGTTCATTTTCCAGGTATCGGGATTGTGGCAGAACTGACAGCGCATAGCGCAGCCGCTCAAAAACACCACATATCTTACTCCCGGGCCGTCAACAGAGCCAAAGCTTTCAAGAGAGTGGACATAGCCGACTAACTCTTTATTTTCCATTATTACATTGTCTTATGGCAGGTTCTTGCGATAACGTCAAGCTGCTGCTCTCTTGTAAGGTCGATAAACTTAACTGCATAACCTGATACACGGATTGTGAAGTTAGCGTACTCCTCTTTCTCAGGATGCTCCATAGCGTCAATGAGCTTTTCTGTACCAAATACGTTTACGTTGAGGTGGTGTGCACCCTGGTCAAAGTAACCGTCGAGTACATTTACAAGGTTGTTTACACGCTCGCTGTCATCGTGACCGAGTGCGTCAGGGCTGATTGTCTGTGTATTTGAAATACCGTCAAGAGCATACTCATAAGGAAGCTTTGCAACAGAGTTAAGTGAAGCAAGAAGTCCGCTCTTCTCTGCACCGTAAGCCGGGTTAGCACCTGGTGAAAGCGGCTCGCCTGCTTTTCTGCCGTCAGGAAGTGAACCTGTAGCCTTACCGTAAACAACGTTTGATGTGATGGTAAGGATAGATGTAGTAGGCTCTGAATCTCTGTATGTGTGGCAGTATCTGATTTTGCCCATAAAGTTACGGAGAAGATCTACAGCAATCTGGTCTGCTCTCTCGTCATCATTACCGTATCTTGGGAAATCACCGTCAATCTCAAAGTCAACAGCAACGCCGTCCTCGTCACGGATAACCTTAACCTTAGCGTACTTAATAGCGCTGAGTGAGTCAACAACGTGTGAGAAGCCTGCAATACCTGTAGCAAATGTACGGCGGCAGTTAGTATCAATAAGAGCCATCTCAGCAGCTTCATAGTAATACTTATCATGCATATAGTGAATCATATTAAGTGTGCCTACATAGAGGTGAGCAAGCCAATCCATCATAGCGTCATACTTCTTAACAACCTCATCATAGTCAAGGTATTCAGAAGTAATCGGTCTGTACTCTGGGCCTACCTGAATCTTTGTTTTCTCGTCAATACCGCCGTTGATAGCATAGAGAAGGCATTTAGCAAGGTTAGCACGAGCGCCGAAGAACTGGATTTCCTTACCTGTTTCTGTTGCGGAAACGCAGCAGCAGATTGAGTAATCGTCACCCCATACAGGACGCATTACATCATCGTTTTCATACTGAACAGAGCTTGTCTTAACAGAAATATATGAAGCATATTTCTTAAAGCTCTCAGGAAGTCTTGAAGAATAAAGAATTGTGAGGTTTGGCTCAGGTGAAGGTCCCATATTCTCAAGTGTATGGAGGAAACGGAAGTCGTTCTTTGTTACCTGTGAACGGCCGTCAATACCGATACCTGCAACCTCAAGTGTAGCCCATACAGGGTCGCCTGAGAAGAGCTGGTTGTAGCTTTCAATTCTTGCGAACTTAACCATACGGCACTTCATAACAAAGTGGTCGATAAGCTCCTGTGCCTGAGCCTCAGTGATTGTACCGTTCTCAAGGTCACGCTCAATATAGATGTCAAGGAAGGTTGAAACTCTGCCCACGCTCATTGCAGCACCGTTCTGAGTTTTGATAGCAGCAAGATAACCAAAGTAAAGCCACTGAACAGCCTCTTTAGCGTTCTTAGCAGGCTGAGAAATATCAAAGCCGTAAAGCTGAGCCATTTCCTTCATACCCTGAAGAGCCTTGATCTGGTCTGCAATTTCCTCACGAAGCTGGAAATCGCCTCTTCTCATACCCTGACGGTTTGTTTCGGCAAAATCTGTCTTCTTGCACTCGATAAGGTAGTCAATACCGTAAAGAGCAATTCTTCTGTAGTCGCCAACGATTCTGCCTCTGCCGTATGTATCAGGAAGACCTGTAAGAATCTTGCTGTGACGTGCAGCCTTCATTTCTGGTGTGTAGATGTCAAAAACACCCTGGTTATGTGTCTTATGATATTTTGTAAAAATTTCGTGAAGCTTTGGGCTTGGCTCGTAGCCGTACATCTGGCATGACTGCTCAGCCATCTTGATGCCGCCGTAAGGCATAAATGCACGCTTTAAAGGCTTGTCAGTCTGAAGACCTACTACCTGCTCAAGGTCTTTAAGGTCATTGTCGATGTATGCAGCGCCGTAGGCTGTGAGAGAGGTAACAACCTCAGTCTCCATATCAAGAACGCCGCCTTTTGCACGTTCCTCTTTCTGCAGCTCCTGAAGTCTTCCCCACAGTTTATCTGTTGCCTCTGTAGGTCCTTCCAGGAATGATTCGTCTCCGTCATACGGTGTGTAGTTCTCCTGAATGAAATCGCGTACATCTACAGAATTTTTCCAGTTCTTTCCGGAAAATCCTGCCCACTGATCAAATTGTGCCATAATTTGAAAGCCTCCTCTGAAATCTTAATAAATTTATTCGTTTCATACCGAAGCACATCATCTGCGCTTTCGGTTCATGCAATGAGCGGTTAAACAGTCCAAATGATATCGTAATTTGTATCTCATTGCCACATGCGCTAGTATAACATCACCCGAAGGAAAAAACAACCATTATAACGAGAATCCTTCTCAAAAACGCCTTTGTTCTTGATTTAGTACAATTTTGCCTGTATACGCTCTTATATTTACTATATATTGTGTTTGTTAAATCATTATCATACTTTCAGTAGCGGTACTTTTTCTTCTCCTTTATTAAAAATATAATTGTCACCGCCAAAGCCATCGTTTCTGCAGCCAAAACGGACGTCCACACTCCGTCGATACCGATAATCAGAGGAAGGAAACATACTGCCGCCACCTGAAACAAAAACGTTCTCAAAAACGAAATAGCCGCCGACACAAATCCGTTATTCAATGCCGTAAAGAAAGAAGACGCCCATATGTTGATTCCCATAATCAAGAACGAAAAAGAAAACAGGCGGAATCCGCGAACGGTCATCAAAAGAAGCTCTTTATCATAATTTACAAAAATCCTGACAAGAGGCATTGAAAGTATCTCCGCCGCTATCGTCAGTACAATTCCCGCTACAATCAAAATATTTTTACTTTTCCTGTATAAATTATGAAGCTCTGCGTCATTCCCCGCTCCGTAATGATAACTTACAATCGGAGCGCTTCCGACCGAATATCCCATAAAAACCGCAACGAAGATAAAATTCACATACATAATGACTCCAAACGCAGCCACACCGTCTGCACCTGCAAGTTTCATCAACT
>OGOU01001912.1_pt1 | contig 15418 bp, 10 predicted proteins | sample 1552721 | NCBI WGS metagenome assembly OGOU01 (sample SAMEA2580176, study PRJEB22360) | human gut metagenome | biome: human gut; feature: human-associated habitat; material: faeces | place: Denmark | collected 2008/2010 | reverse complement strand
ACGGCAGAAAGGTATCCCCGGCGAAAAACGCCACCCGCGGCCATTGGAACAGGGCAGTAGATTAAATTCGGAGATGAATATGCAGGAAAAGGTTTTAAAAACACTTGAATACGACAAAATAGCCGAAATGCTGAAGGCTAAAACCGTGACCTGCGCAGGCGCCGAGCTTGCAGAGGGCATGGAGCCTTACGATACATTTGACAAGGTAAAATCCGTGCTGGCATTTACGGCCGAGGCGGAAACGGTAATTATACGCACCGGCCGTTCTCCTATAGACAGCTTCCCGGATATGCGGGAATGCCTGAAGCGCATACACGCGGCGCTGTTTGTATCTCCCGCCGAGCTCATGGGCATATCCCGCTGCCTGCGCGTTTCACGTCTTGCAAGGGAGGCCATCGAGAGGGAAGAAAACGTTCCGCTCCTCAGCAATCTTGCGGGGTACATCTCTACCCACCGTTCCGTGGAGGAGGAGATAGATCGATGCATATTGGGAGAAGATGAGATATTCGACGGGGCGTCTCCGGAGCTTTCGAGAATACGCCGCTCCATGCGCCAGACCAACGATAGGGTACGCGAGCGGCTGGGCAGCATGATACGCTCTGCCGCTTACTCGAAATACCTTCAGGAACCGCTGATAACCATACGCAACGGCAGGTTTGTTATCCCTGTAAAGCAGGAATACCGCCAGAATGTGCCGGGGCTGATACACGATCAATCCGGCAGTGGGGCGACGCTGTTTATTGAGCCTGCCGCGGTGGTGGAGCTTGGCAACCAATATAAAAAGCTTATAGCCGAGGAGCAGCAGGAGATAGAGCGCATACTCTCAGAGCTTACGGCAATGGTGGCACCCTACGGCGGCGAGATAAACGAGAATATAAGGATACTGGGCGAAATGGACCTGGCGTTTGCCAAGGCAAAGCTGGCCCGGGACATGAACGCCACGGAGCCCAAGCTCAATAACACCGGCTACATACGTATAGTGCAGGGACGGCATCCCCTCATACCTAAGGAAACGGTGCGGCCAATAGACATATGGCTGGGCCGCGATTTCAGGACGCTTATAATCACAGGCCCAAATACGGGCGGCAAGACGGTAACGCTAAAGACCGTGGGGCTGTTTGTTCTCATGACCCAGAGCGGCATGTTCATACCTGCGGACATTGGCAGCGAGATATCCGTATTCGACAGCGTATACGCGGATATAGGCGACGAGCAGTCGATAGAGCAGTCTCTTTCCACCTTCTCCTCCCACATGACGAACATAGTAGGCATACTGAAGGGCGCTGACGACAGGTCGCTGGTGCTGCTGGACGAGCTGGGAGCAGGCACCGACCCGGTAGAAGGCGCGGCCCTTGCAATGAGCATACTGGAGGAGCTTCATTCCCGCAATACCGTCACCGTGGCCACTACCCATTACAGCGAAGTCAAGGCATTTGCGCTTACCCATGACGGAATAGAGAACGCCTCCATGGAGTTTGACGTTGACAGGCTCTGCCCCACATACAGGCTTTTTATAGGAATACCGGGCAAGTCCAACGCCTTTGAAATATCCAAGCGGCTTGGGCTGGACGAGGGCGTGATAGACAGGGCGAGGACGTATCTCAAGGGCGAGGATGTACACTTTGAGGATATAATCTCCAGCGCCCAGAGCCGCTATCAGCTGGCGGAGGAGGAGCGGGCAATGGCAAGCGCGGCTCGGCGCGACCTTGACAAGCTCCGCCAGGAGACTGAAGCCGAGCGCAGAAAGCTGGAGGCAGACAGGGCAAAATACCAGGCGAAGGCCAAGGATGAGGCGCGGCGCATAGTGGAGGATACGCGCCGTGAGATGGATAAGCTGATAGCCGATATCCGCAGCATAAAGGGCGTGGACAGGAGCGCCGCAGACAGGGTGATACAGCAGTCCCGTGACGCCCTTCGCAAGCGCCGTGACGACCTTGCCGAAAAACTGGTGCTTAACAAGGAGGACGGCACCAAGCCGCCTAAGACAGTCAATCCCGGAGATACGGTCAGAATAGTGTCTCTCGATAAGAAGGCAACAGTGCTTTCCAAGCCTGACTCAAAGGGCGAGGTTCAGGTACAGGCGGGCGTGATGAAGCTCAACGCAAAGCTTGCGGATCTTCGCATGATGCAGGACGACACACCGCAAAAGGGCGTGGGCAAAATACGTCTCGAGAAGGATCGCCAGGTAGGAATGGAGCTGGACATCAGGGGAATGCTGGTGGACGACGCAATACTGGTGGTGGACAGGTACATAGACAACGCGGTGCTTTCCGGCCTTACGGAGATAAATATAATACACGGCAAGGGCACGGGCGCATTGCGTGCCGGAATACAGGATTACCTCCGCACAAACAAGCGGGTGAAATCCTTCCGCCTCGGCAACTACGGCGAGGGCGACGCGGGCGTAACAGTGGTCACGCTGAAGGAGACAAAACAGTGACAAGTGCCGCAAAACGGCTGATTTGGACTGTTTTTGCGGATTTATTCATACCAGGTTCATATTTGGGTGGTATCATTTATGATAGCAGTTTCAGAATGCCTGAGAGGCACACCCTGCCGCTATGACGGCATGGCAAAACCGAACAAAGGGGCGCGGGAGCTTGTAAAAGCGGGCGCCGTATGCATATGCCCGGAGGTACTGGGCGGGCTGGACACGCCACGCTCACCTGCAGAGATACAGGGCGGCGACGGGTTCGACGTGCTATGCGGCAAAGCGAAGGTCGTGAATAAGGCCGGCGAAGATGTTACGGCGCAGTACGTGAAGGGCGCTGAAATAGTCCTTGAGCTATGCAAAAAGTACGGCGTTACAGAGGCTGTGCTGAAGGAGAAAAGCCCCTCCTGCGGATCGAGCCTCATCTACGACGGCAGCTTTACTGGTACACTGAGGCCGGGCGTGGGCGTTACAGCGGCGCTGCTCCTGCGAAACGGTATAACCGTAAGGGACGAGCAAAGCTGTGCTGAAACGGGAAACAAAGCAAAATAAACGAAAGGCGAATATTACGGCAATGGATAAAAAATCAATACTGGTAATAGATGACGACCGCAATATACTGGCGATAATAGAGATGTACCTTAAAAAAGAAGGGTGTACAGTAACCACCTGCGAGCGGGGCGACACGGCCCTTGAGGCATTCCACAAGGCAAAGCCCGACCTGGTAGTGCTGGACGTGATGCTGCCCGGTATGGACGGCTGGGGAGTGCTCGGCAAGATTCGGGAAGAGAGCGACGTGCCGGTTATAATGCTTACTGCAAAGAGCGACACTATGGACCGAATACAGGGGCTGGATCTTGGTGCCGACGACTATATGGTAAAGCCCTTCGAGGCAAAGGAGCTTATTGCCCGCATTAAGGCGGTAATGCGCAGAAGCGGCGGACAGAGCGAGGAAAAGAAAGTATCCTTCGATAATCTGGTAATATCCTTGGATAATTACTCAGTGCTGCTGGACGGCAAGCCTGTGGAAATGCCGCCAAAGGAGATAGAGCTGCTGTACTTTCTCGCTTCCCGTCCGGGAAAGGTATTTACCAGGGAGCAGCTGCTGGAGCAGGTGTGGGGCTTTGACTTTTTCGGAGATTCCCGAACAGTGGACGTTCACGTGAAGCGCATTCGGGAAAAGCTGGGCGAGCGGGACGAGTGGCAGCTCAAGACCGTATGGGGAGTGGGCTATAAGTTTGATGTCGCTAAGTAGACAAGATTTTTAACGGGAACATTGGCTGTATGTTCAAAACGCTGTTTTCAAGAATGCTGGCTACATACCTTTCGGTGACGCTGGGGCTGTTGATTCTCCTCGGCTTTACCGTAGGCACCGTGTTTCAGAACCAGTACAAAACCGAAAAACGCGACGAACTCAAGCGCGAAGCCCAGGAGATAAGCGCAGCTGTGACGGAACGCTACATAGACAGCGCCAAGCGTGCCGTAGCTGAAAAGGAACTCCTGACAATCGCAAGAAAGTATGATGCCATGGTCATACTTCAGTTTGCGGACGAGAGCCTTGGACGATGCGTGTTCATCGACGAGGAATCTACTGCAAAATGGGCGGGCTGCGACGATATGGATATATCAAGCATCACCAGCGGCATACTTTACGGCGGCAAAAAGACCGAGATAAGAAAAATGCTGGGAGATAGGGTAGACATGCCAACCATGTCGCTTACGGGGCCTATAACGAATGAAAACGGCAAGGTGATAGCGGCTTTGGTGCTGCATACGGATACCAGCCGTATACAGGAGTCCACACGTCAGGTTACTATGGACGTAATATTGTATTCCTGCATAGGAGTGGTGCTGGCGATGCTTGCGGTATCGTATATCACGGGCAAAATGACAAAGCCTATCATTGAGATGAACAATATCGTGATGCGCTACTCCAAGGGAGAGTTCGACCTCCGCGTAAAAAGCGAGGGTACGGACGAGGTAGCCCAGCTCGGGAAAAGCTTCAATATAATGGCATCGGAGCTTAACACGCTGGAGGAGGCCAGAAGAAGCTTTGTGGCCAACGTTTCACACGAGCTGAGGTCGCCGCTCACCTCGATGAGGGGCTTCCTCGAGGCTATGCAGGACGGCACTATAGCGCAGGAGGATTACGCCAAGTATCTGGATATAGTCATAAACGAGAACCGGCGCATGACGTCAATGGTGAACGACCTGCTGGATCTGGCCAGAATAGAGTCTGGCCAGGTAGTGATAAAGAAAGAAGTATTTGACATAAACGAGCTGATAGTGAGGACCATGCTCACATTCGAGGCGAGGGTGGACGCCAAAAAGCTCAATGTGGAGTTGGATATGAAGCCGGAGAAGATAGCCGTCGAGGCGGACCCCGGCCAGATAGCCCAGGTGGTGCGGAATCTCATAGATAACGCCATAAAGTTTACGCCGGAGGGCGGCAGCCTGTGGCTTATCACCAAAGTAAAGAAAAAGGTCGTTACGGTAACGGTCAAGGATTCCGGCAAGGGCATAGATGCCGACAGCATACCGCATCTGTTCGAGAGGTTCTACAAGGCGGAAAATGCCCACACGCCCGGAGAAAGCGCCGGCACCGGACTTGGCCTTGCCATAGTAAAGCGAATAATAGATCAGTACGATCAGGATATAACCGTGGAGTCGGAGCCGGGAAAGGGGACGAGTTTTACCTTTACCCTCAACGCCGCGGAGCGAAGCGTCAAAGGCGCGGCACAGAAAAAAGCTTAAACACTTGGAGGCAGCATATGGAAGAATACAGTGAAATGAACGGACAGAACGATGAGCAGAACACCGGCGGCGAGTTCGGCGGCAGTTATTATCAGCACAATGCCTTGCCAAGGGAAAAGAAGAGCGGGCAAAACAGCTGCGCGGGTTACATACTCGTAGGTATACTCTGCCTGCTGGTTGGCATAGCTGTGGGCAGCTGCACAACGACGCTGGCCATATCCGGCATAAAGGAGGCGGCGGAGAGCGTACTTCCCGGCGAGGATAAGGGCAGCGGGGACAACGATGACGGCGGTTTCAGCTTTGAGTGGCATTTTGGAGAGAAAAAGCCGGAAAACAATAGGCCCGCCAAGGATGAAGAATATGAGGAGCCTGAAAAGAAACAGTATACCGGACGCGAAATGCCGGTGCTGGACGGGCAGGTCCCCATCATTTCAGATACAGTAAATCCCGCTCCGGACATAGTGGAGCAGACCTTTGAGGGTGTGGTAGGGGTCAATTCATACGAAAAGGTAAAGGACAAGGACGAGCTTGAGGGCTACGGCAGCGGCTTCGTGCTTTCCAGCGAAGGCTACATCGTGACAAATGCCCACGTTATAAAGGGTGCGAGCAAGGTAACCGTCACTTTACCGGACAACGACAAGCAGGAGATAGACGCCGAGGTGGTAGGTTACGATTCCACCATGGATATCGCTGTGCTCTATATCAGGAAGGACGGCCTGAAGCCACTGGCACTTGGCAGTGCCGAAAATGTACGGGTGGGCGATTTCACTATCGCCATAGGAAATCCCTCCGGCAGTGAGCTGGCGGGCACGGCCACATTCGGCATAATCAGTGCAACATCGAGGAACGTAAACATTGACGGCCGCGAGAACGAATATCTGCAGACCGACGCAGCCATCAACCCCGGCAACAGCGGCGGCCCTCTGCTCAATATGAAGGGCGAGGTAATAGGTATAACTACTGCGAAGAACATATTTGCCGGCTATGATGAGTACGGCAACACCATAAGCGCCGAGGGCCTCGGCTTTGCCATACCGATCGATAAGGCTGTGGAGGTTGTGGAGGAGCTGATAACCCAAGGCCATGTAGCCCGTCCCGGCATTGGCGTAAATGTTATCGAGATAACCGAGGAAAATGCTGAAGAGTATGATCTGCATCCCGGTATACTGATTTACAGCGTAACCAAGAATGGCCCTGCGCACAAGGCTGGCCTCAAGGTAGACGATATAGTGACAGCCTACGACGGCATAAACGTTACTACCCAGGGCGACTTTGTGGATTACATTAAGGATAAGCGGGTAGGGGATACGGTAAGCTTAGAGATCATAAGGGGCGACGAGAAAATTACCATAGACGTCACCCTGGGAGACATTAACGAGTTGGGCGACGAGCTGGTCGGCAACAGGACTTCAAGCCTGTTTGACTAAATAAGCGTCAAATATGCTAATAAATCCGATAAAAACAGTTTACAAAAGGCGGATTTATCTGGTAAACTATTTGTTGGTGCTTTATGCGCGCTTTGGCGCAAAAATGCGCACGAATAAGTTATTCAATTATTTATATTACACCTTAGGGGGATTGAAATGAAGAACTATACCGCAGCAAACATCCGCAACATAGGAGTATTCGGCCACGGCGGCGAGGGCAAGACCACTCTTACCGAGGCCATGCTCTTCAATGCCGGGCTCCTCGAGCGTCTCGGCAAGGTTGAGAACGGAACCACCACTACCGACTACGATCCCGAGGAAGTAAAGCGCACTATCTCCATCAACTGTGCTCTTGCTCCTTACGAGTGGAAGGACGTAAAGGTAAATATTATAGACGCTCCCGGTTTCTTTGATTTTTACGGTGAAGTTACTGCGGCAATGGCAATGGCTGACTCCGCTCTGATCGTCGTCGGCGCCGTATCCGGCCCCGTTGTAGGCACCGAGAAGGCCATGGATATGTGCAAGAAGTCCGGCAAGGCCCGCATGATCGTAGTAAATCAGATGGACCGCGAAAACGCCAACTTCGATAAGGTCATGAATGAGCTGAACGAAAAGTTCGGCCCCAGCGTAGTTCCGATTCAGCTGCCCATAATGGAAGGCGGCAAGCTGGTAGGCTATGTGGACACCGTTCATATGATTGCCAAAAAGTACGATGGCAAGGGCGAGAAGGATTGTGATATCCCCGCCAATCTGGCCGCACGGGCGCAGGAAGTCTACGAGGCCCTCACCGAGGCAGCCGCCGAGACTGATGAAGCCCTTATGGAGAAGTTCTTTGAGGAAGGGGAGCTCTCCCGCGAGGAGATAATCTCCGGCCTGAACAACGGTATTCTGGGCGGCGACATTACCCCTGTTTGCTGCTGCGCCGCACAGCCCAATATTGGCGTATGCACCCTGATGGACAATCTTGTCAAGTACATGCCTCCCGCCTCCATGGCTAAGGCTCCCAAAGCCGTCAATCCCAAGACCGGAGATGCAGTCGAAGTGAAGCAGGACGGCAAGTTTGCGGCTCAGGTCATCAAGACCGTTATTGACCAGTTCGGCAAGTATTCCATACTTAAAGTATACAGCGGCGTTCTCAGCGCAGATGTTGCTCCGTACAATACCCGTGAAGAGAAGTCCGAGAAGCCCTCTGCCCCTGGCATTATGCGCGGCAAGAAGGTCACTCCCGTCGATAAGCTCATCGCTGGCGATATAGGCGTACTGTCCAAGCTTCAGTATACCGCTACCGGCGACACCCTGTGCGACGCTTCCGCACCTGTTCAGTTTGAAGCCATCAAATTCCCTGAGCCCTGCATCAAGCTGGCCGTTTCCGCCAAGAAGCAGGGCGAAGAAGATAAGGTCTTTGCCGGCCTTAACAAGCTGCTCGAAGAAGATCCGACCATGGCCCTCGAGAAGAATGCCGAGACCGGCGACATGCTGCTCTGCGGTTTGGGCGAGGTGCATATTGATGTTCTCTGCGCAAAGCTGAAGAATAAGACCGGCGTAGAGGCTCAGATATCCGATCCCCGCATTCCTTACCGTGAGACTATCCGCGGAACCGCAGAGGCCGAAGGTAAGCATAAGAAGCAGACCGGCGGCAGCGGCCAGTTCGGCGTGGTCAACATGCGCTTTGAGCCCCTCACCAACGGCGAGGATTTCGAGTTTGTCAACGCCATCGTCGGCGGCGTAGTTCCTAAGGAATATATCCCCGCGGTCGAAAAGGGCACCCGCGAGGCCATGAAGCACGGCGTGCTTGCCGGTTATCCCATGATCGGAGTAAAGGCCACTCTGTTCTTCGGTAAGTATCACCCCGTGGATTCTAAGGAAGTTGCATTCAAGAGCGCCGCACGTCTTGCTTACAAGGAAGCCTGCGCCAAAGCACAGCCTGCCCTGATAGAGCCCATCTATCAGTACAACATCACCGTTCCCAACGAGTATACCGGCGCCATCATGGGTGATCTGTCTAGCCGTCGCGGCCGTGTGCTCGGCATGAACCCCTGTGAGGAAGGTACCGAAGTAGTAGCAGAAGCTCCTCTCTCTGAGATGTTCAAGTATGCTACCGACCTGCGTTCCATGACTCAGGCCCGCGGCTCCTTTACCAGCCAGTTCGTACGCTACGAGGACGTCCCCGCTTTCGAGGCAAAGAAGATCATCGAGAACGCCCAGAAGGAAGAGGACGAGGAAGAATAATCTTCTTCGAACGCATCGGAGCAAACAACAAAGCCTGGAAATATGAAATGTCCCCCGTTTGTTGGAAAGTATTATATACTTTCCAACAAACGGGGCTTCTATATACTCAAAGGATACCTCAAAGGCTTCGTTGCATAACGCTCTGCGACCGTTTTGTATAGAAAAGAATTATAGCAGGAAGTGTTGCATAATGCTTACTTATGAAATATATAATGCAGCTCTTTCATCTAATGCTTTTATATTGCCAAAATAAACGCTTTTTGGTACAATAATTGCAACTGAAAGCCGATGGCTTTTTCACAAATACAAGGAAAGATGCAAATAATGAGAATACTTATTGCAAATGATGACGGTATATACGCCGCGGGCATCAAGGCCATTGCAGCGGAGTTTTCAAAGAAGCATCAGGTGATGGTCGTCGCTCCGGATCATGAGCGCAGCGGCGCCAGCCATTCTATAAATCTTACGTCGCCACTCAGGATACATAAGACAGAGCTTTCCGGCTTTGATAATATAGAGGCTTACAGGGTAAACGGCACACCGGTGGACTGCGTGATAGTAGGCTGCAACGCGCTGAACTTCAAGCCGGATGCAATTATAACCGGAGTGAACCACGGGTATAACCTGGGCATGGATATACATTATTCGGGCACGGTATCTGCGGCAAAGGAAGGGGCGTTAATGGGCATACCTTCAATGGCAGTATCGATGTGCAACCTTACGTCTAAAGACTTTTCGGTGCCGGCAAGGGTGGCGGCAGAGCTGTTTGACGGCTTTATCGCCAGCGGCAGCCTACTTTATAATGTAAATGTGCCCGACCTTGCCTACGGCGAGCTGAAAGGCATAAAGTTTACCGGTCTTTCAAAAAGGACATACTATTCACCATTTGAAAAACGGGTTGATCCCCGTGGCTGCGAATACTACTGGTGGCCTATGCGGACGGAGTATGACGGAGATATGAAGGCTGACAACGACGAGCGCTGGACGGCCGAAGGCTTTGTTTCCGTTACGCCAATACTTACAGATTTTACGGATTACGCCGCGCTGAAGCGGCTGAATAAATAAGAAACAGACTAAGAAGGGGTCGGTATCAACATGGAAAACGTGGATTTGCTCACACGGATAAACCAGCATTACAATTCTTTCAGCAAGGGGCAGAAGCTGCTTGCCAACTACATAATAGACAATTACGACAGGGCGGCGTTCATTACCGCATCGAAGATGGGCCGCACTGTAGGCGTAAGCGAATCTACGGTTGTCCGCTTTGCATATGCTTTGGGTTATGACGGATATCCTGCGCTCCAGCGCTCCCTTCAGGAAATGATACGCAACCGTCTTACTACGGTCCAGCGTATACAACTCACATCGGATCTTTCTCAGGACGAGGTCCTTTCCACTGTATTGAAATCAGATATAAGCAATATCAGATCCACTATAGAGTCGGTAAATACCGCTACCTTCAATACCGTCATAGACTACATGCTCAAGGCGCGCAAGATCTATGTTGTAGGTATAAAGAGTGCGGCGCCGTTAGCACAATTCCTGGGGTATTATCTCAACTTCATACTGGACGATGTATGCATCGTCAACAGTACCGTATATGAAACGATGCTGCGCATAAGCGACAAAGACATGTGCATAGGAATAAGCTTCCCCAGATACTCCTCTAAGGCGGTGGAAGCGCTGAGCTTCGCAAGGAGCAAGGGCGCATATGTGACGGCCATAACGGACAGCATGTTTTCCCCTATAGCCGAGCTTGCGGACAGCGTACTGGTAGCGCGCAGCGATATGGCTTCCTTTGCCGATTCTCTGGCTGCCCCCTTGAGCCTTATCAATGCCCTTATAGTGGGTGCGGGCCTTCGCAGGAAGGACGAGGTGTACGAGAGATTGGATCAGCTGGAAGGCATATGGAAGAGCCACAAGGTGTATATAGCGTCCAATACAGACGATAGGGATAACGAATGAGCAGGGTAGCTGTAATAGGGGGCGGGCCGGCAGGAAAAATGGGCCCGACAGAAAAAACGGCGCCGCCAGCGGCAGCGGGCTGCGGCCATGATTCAGTGTTGCTTGAAAAAAACGAAAAGCTGGGCAAGAAGCTGTTTCTTACGGGCAAGGGGCGCTGCAACATAACCAATGCCTGCGATACCGACGATTTTTTTGCCAATATACCGAGGAATCCCAAGTTCCTCTACAGTGCGCTGTATGGCTTTTCCAATACTGACATAGTGGAGCTCATAAACGCAAACGGCGTGCCCACGAAGGTGGAAAGGGGTAAGCGCGTCTTTCCCGCGTCTGATAAATCCAGCGACGTTATAAAGGCGCTTACGCGGCATTTGAACAACAGCGGAGCAAAGCTCTGGCTCAATACCGAGGTATCCGGCATACGAAGGGCCGGCAGCGGCTTTGAACTTACGGTAAACGGCTGCAGGGAGGCTTTTGACGCGGTGATACTCTGTACCGGAGGCGCGAGTTACCCAACGACGGGCTCGACCGGCGCAGGCTATGCCTTTGCAAAAAAGCTTGGCCATACCGTGACGGATATACGTCCGTCTCTCATACCGCTGGCTACGGTAGAAGAGTGGCCGGGGAAATTGGCTGGGCTTTCGCTTAAAAATGTCACTCTGAGGGCGTACAACAAAAAGAACAGGCTGGTATATGAGGAACTGGGCGAGATGCTGTTCACCCACTTCGGCGTATCTGGTCCGCTGGTGCTCAGCGCCAGCAGCAGGGTAGCCGACAGTCCGGAAGGTGTGCGGCTCACCATTGATATGAAACCCGGCCTTACCCCTGATGAGCTGGACAGGCGCATTTTGCGTGACTTTGAAAAGTACCAGCGTAAACAGCTTATAAACGGGTTGAACGACCTGCTTCCGTCACGGCTCATACCGGTAGTTATAAGCATATCCGGCGTACCTGCGGAAATTAACATCAGCTCTGTAACAAAGGCCATGAGGGAGTCGCTGGTGAAAACCGTCAAGTGCATACCGCTTACAGTGGATCACGCCCTGCCTGTTGAAGAGGCGATAATAACCAGGGGCGGCATAAGCGTAAAGGAGATAGATCCCTCTACCATGGAATCCAAGCTGGTTCCGGGACTGTTCTTTGCGGGCGAAATAATCGACGTAGATGGATACACCGGAGGCTTCAACCTGCAAATAGCTTACTCCACGGGTGTGCTTGCAGGCAGATCCGTAAGATAACGCGAGGTGAATGTATAATGATAAATATAGCCATAGACGGCCCTGCGGGTGCGGGCAAGAGCACGGTTGCCAGGGCGGTAGCCAAAAAGCTCGGCATACTCTACCTCGACACGGGCGCGATGTACCGGGCAATGGCGTTAAAAGCCATGCGAGAGGGTATAGACCCAAACGATAAGGAGCAGGTGCTGCCCCTTCTTGAATGTACCGAGATATATGCGAAAAATATCGGCGGAACTCAGCATACCTATCTGGACGGCGAGGACGTTTCCGGCCTTATAAGGACACCGGAAATATCCCGGGGCGCTTCCGACATAAGCGCCATACCGGACGTGCGCATCAAGCTGGCGCAGATACAGCGCAATATCGCCCATACCTCAGATGTAGTCATGGACGGGCGGGAGATAGGCTCTTATGTGATCCCCGAATGCGAGAACAAGTTCTATGTCACCGCCTCCGTAGACGAGCGCGCCCGCCGCAGGCTGCTGGAGCTAAAAGAAAAGGGCAGGGACAACGGCATGACCGTGGAGGACATGGCGAAGGATATAGCGGAGCGCGACTACAATGACAGCAACAGGGCCTTTGCGCCATTGCTCAGGTTGCCCGAGGCGATACTTATAGACACCACCGACCTTACGATAGACGAAGCGGTGAACGCCGTGCTTAAAAACGTTAAAAACATTGGGGCGGAGGCGCATAAGTAATGCTTTATATACTTTTCAGATATCTGCTTTGGCCGCTTTTCATGATAATAATGCGGCCTCAGGTATATAACCTAAAGGGACTCCGGGTAAAGGGAGGAGCAATATACGCATGCAATCACTTATCCATGTTGGATCCAGTGATGATAGCATTCCTTTCTCCGCGGATAGTCCACTTCATGGCTAAGAAGGAGCTTTTCAACGGCTTGGGTAAGGTGTTCTTCAAAGGGCTCATGGTGTTTCCGGTGAATCGGCATACAGCTGATATAGCCTCTCTCAAGCGGGCTATGGAGGTGCTGAAAGATGGCAAGGTCTTCGGAATATTCCCAGAAGGCAAGCGATCAGTTACGGGCGAACTGGACGAACTGGAAAAGGGCACCGCATTCCTGGCGCTTAAATCAGGCGCGCCTGTAATACCAATGTATATCGATCCCAAGTGCTATGACTCTATGCGGTTCCGAATGATCGTAGGGGAGCCTGTGAGCAGGGAGGGCCTTGAGAACCTCAGCCGCAATGAGATGTCGGACGAGTTCACGAACCGACTTACTGCTGCCTTTGAGGGGCTTAAAGCGCGGCTGGAGGATATGCAGTGAAAGTCATCGCGGCAAAGAACATAGGCTTCTGCTTCGGCGTGGAGCGGGCTATAGAGATAGCCCGTAAAGAGGTGGAGGACGGCGGTACCGTATACACCTACGGTGAGCTCATACATAACCTTACTGTCATAGATGAGCTTCGCGCAGAGGGGATAATACCCGCCGAGACGCTCGAGGAGATACCTGCCGGCAGCAATGTCATAATACGCTCCCATGGCGTAGCGCCACAGGAGATAAAAAAGTGCCGCGAATTGGGGCTTTATGCTGTTGACGCCACTTGCCCCTTCGTAAAGCGCATACACAACATAGTTAAAAAACACTCTGATGAAGGATATTCCGTTGTAATATTCGGTGAGAGCAGGCACCCGGAGGTGAAAGGCATACAGGGCTGGGCAAAAGGCGCAGCCGTCGTGTCCGATCCTGAGCAGGCGAGGAAACTGCCGCATATGCAGAAGTGCTGCCTCGTATCCCAGACCACCGCCTGCGAAGAATGCTTCCGCCAGGTGGAGGAAGCAATAAGGGAAAGATGCGATGAGCTGGCATCGTTCGATACTATTTGCGAGACCACACGTTTAAGACAGAACGAGGCGGCGGAACTGAGCAGAAAATGCACCTACATGTTCGTGATTGGCGGACATCACAGTTCAAATACACAAAAACTGTGTGCAATATGTAAAAAGTATTGCAAAACCGTTGAATCTCTGGCAAAAGTAGGCGAAATAACCCTTGAAAATATTGATATCAATGATATAATAGGGGTTGTTGGAGGCGCATCGACGCCGAAATGGATTATATTGGAGGTTATTGAAAGAATGAGCGAACTGGAAAAGACGATGGCTGCAAGCCCCGAAGAAGAAAAAGTAGAGGCGGTAGCAGCAGCTGCCGTCCAGGAACCCGTTGCCGAAACCGCTGAAGCTGCCGAGCCCAGCTTTGAGGAAGTGTTTGAAAAGACACTTGTACGCATCAGGAACGGACAAATCATCAAGGGCTCCGTCGTACAGATAGTGGACGGCGAAGTATGCGTAAACATTGGTTATAAGTCCGACGGGTTTATTCCACGCAACGAGTTCTCTTCTGATACTGAAGTCAACCCTGAAGATGTTGTCAAGGTTGGCGACGAGATCGAAGTTGAGGTCATTAAGGTAAACGATGGCGAGGGCAACGTGCTCCTCTCCCGTAAGAACGTTGAGAGCAAGAAGCTTTGGGACAACCTTATGCAGGACGAAGAGAACCTGCAGGATAAGACCTTTGACGCCGTGGGCAAGGAAGTCGTAAAGGGCGGTTTGATCGCCACCATCAACGGTATCCGCGCTTTTATTCCCGCATCTCAGCTGTCTACCAAGTATGTTGAGAATATCGGCGAGTTCGTAGGCAAGGATCTGAAGGTCAAGATTATCGAGGTCGATAAGTCCCGCAAGCGCATCGTAGCATCCCATAAGGCGGTTATGAAGGAAGAAGCCGAGGCTGCCAAGAAGGAGCTTTGGAACAAGCTGGAGGTCGGCTCCAAGGTAAAGGGCGTTGTACGCCGCCTGACCGATTTCGGCGCGTTTGTTGATATCGGCGGTATCGACGGTCTGGTGCATGTTACCGATGTAGCATGGGGCCGCGTAAAGCATCCTTCCGATGTACTTTCCATAGGTCAGGAAATCGAAGTCCTTATCCGGGACGTAGATGTTGAAAAACAGCGCGTATCCCTCGGTTACAAGCAGCTCCAGCCCAAGCCCTGGACCATGGCTGCCGAGAAGTACCCCGTAGGCTCCATCGTAGAGGGCAAGGTTGTCCGCATCGTGCCGTTCGGCGCTTTCGTGGCGCTGGAGTCCACGATCGACGGCCTGATTCACATCTCTCAGGTGGGCGTAAAGCGCATCGAAAAGGTCGAAGACGAGATTAATGTTGGCGATGTAGTACGCTGTAAGGTTCTCGATGTAAATCCTGAGGCAAAGCGTATAAGCCTGAGCCGCCGCGATGTTATCCTTGAGGAGAACCCTGAGGTAGCAGAGCAGTTGGCAGCTGAAAAGGCTGAGCGTGAACGCGTAGCCGCAGAGCGTGCTGCTGAGCGCGCCGCAGCTGCCGGAGTTCTGAATTT
>OGOU01001909.1_pt1 | contig 15437 bp, 10 predicted proteins | sample 1552721 | NCBI WGS metagenome assembly OGOU01 (sample SAMEA2580176, study PRJEB22360) | human gut metagenome | biome: human gut; feature: human-associated habitat; material: faeces | place: Denmark | collected 2008/2010 | reverse complement strand
GCGAGCCCTTAGGCGAACCGCGCCGTATGGGGGGCCGAGGCCGACGCCATGGAGTTCTGGGTGCGCCGGCACGCCGTCGATGGTTTCCGCTGCGACATGGCGATGCTCGTGCCCGTGGAGTTCTGGAATGAGGCTGCCCGCCGCCTGCGGAAGGTGAACCCCGGCCTGTTCCTGCTGGCCGAGGCCGAGGAGCCTTACCTTTTCGAAGCGGGTGCCTTCGACGCCTGCTATGCCTGGGAGATGCATCACCTGATGAACGACGTGGCGCAGCAGAAGGTGCGCGTGACCGCCCTGCGCGACTACATTTATGCCGACCGTAACCGTTACCCGCAGTCCGCCATGCGCCTGGTGTTCACCTCCAACCACGACGAGAATTCGTGGAACGGCTCGGAGTTCACGCGCATGGGCGGCGCCCGCGAGATCATGGCCGCCTTCACGTTCGTCGTGCCGCGCGGCCTGCCGCTGGTCTATACCGGGCAGGAGATCGGCTACGACCATTCGTTCGCCTTCTTCGACCGCGACCCGATCCCCTCCTACGCGGCCAATTCGTTCACGGATTTCTACCGCCGCCTGGCCGGGCTCCGGCATGCCAACCCTGCGCTCGCCGCCGGGGAGGCGGGCGGCGAGATGGTCGAGATACGCAACAACGCCGAGGATTGCCTGATGACCTTCGTGCGCGAAGTGAAGGGCAACCGCGTCGTCGCCGTGATGAACCTCTCGCCCTACGCCATCCATGCCGATTATTACACGGGTATCTATGCCGGCATGTACACCGATGCCATGACGGGCGTTGCCTGCGAACTGCGCGGGCATGTCGAGGAGGACATGGCGCCGTGGAGCTACCGCATCCTGACGCGCTGACCCCTGCGGCCGCGGAGGCAGCGGCCGCATCCCCGCCCGATGCCTGGCTGCGGCCTGCAAACCCGGCCCGGGGCGCCCGCTCGGGGCCGGCGTACCGTTTTTATCCGCCGCGGAATACGAATCCCCGCGCGGTCGCGTTCCTTTTATGGAATTTTTCCTATTTTTGCCCATGATTATGAAACGCTTCCTTCTCCTCTTCTGTCTGCTGTTCGTCCCGTGCCTCGCGGCACAGGCCGAAACCTACCGCGTCGAAGACATCCCCAATGTCCAGCGCGCCGACCGCACGCGTTACGTCTCGAACCCCGACGGGATACTCTCGGACGAGGCCGTGGCGCATATCGACCGTTTGTGCGCGGCGCTGCGCGAGCGGGCCGTCGCCCAGGTCGCCGTGGTCGCCGTCGATGACATCGCAGGCGGCGACGTCTTCGACTTCGCCATCGACCTCTTCTCCGCGTGGGGCGTGGGGCAGGCCCGCAACGACAACGGGCTGGGCATCCTGTTGGTCAAAGACCGTCGCGAGATCCGTTTCGTCACGGGCGGCGGGCTGGAGGGCGTGCTGCCCGATGCGATCTGCAAGCGCATCCAGCTCAAATACATGCTTCCGGCATTCCGCCAGGGCGATTACAGCCTCGGCATGGTGCAGGGGGTCGAAGCCGTGTCGCAGCTGCTCGAAGGGAGCGAACTGGATCTGGGCGGCACCGATACGGCCGGCGACGAGCTGCCTGCCTGGGCGGTTTTCCTGATCGTCACCGGGTTCGTCGTGGTGCCGATGGGCGTGATCCTGCTGGGTTACTACGCCCGCAAGCGTTGCCCGAAATGCCATAAACTGACACTCCGGCAGCAGTCGAGCGACATCCTGAAGGTGACGCCCAACTACCGGCTGGTCGAATATACCTACGTCTGCTCGAATTGCGGCGCCGTGGTCAAACGGCAGGCCAAAAACCTGCGCGACGACAATTTCGGCGGTGGCGCGGGCGGCGGTATGATTATCGGGGGACGTGGTTTCGGCGGTTTCGGCGGCGGGTCGCGAGGCGGTGGTTTCGGCGGCGGTTCGTTCGGTGGCGGCGGTGCCGGCTCGCGCTGGTAAAGGCCGCAGGGCGTGCAGGGCGGCTTTGCCGGTTGCGGGCGGCTGTTTGCCGGACAAAGGCTGGCTTTGCGGGCGGACGGGATGCCTTTCCGGTTCGGAGGGGATAAGATTGGAACGAATTTAAAACACGATATTATGAAGAAATGGATTTGGATTGGAGTCGTCGCCGTCGTGGTGATCTTCTTCTACGCAACGTACAACGGATTTGTAAATAAGGAGGAGGGGCTGAAGACCGCGTGGTCGAACGTCGAAACGCAGTACCAGCGCCGTGCCGACCTGATTCCCAACCTGGTGAACACGGTCAAGGGCTATGCCGCACACGAGTCGCAGACTTTCGAGGCCGTGACCGAGGCCCGTGCTAAAGCCACCTCGATCAACCTTTCGGCCGACGACCTCACGCCCGGGAAACTCGCCGAGTTCCAGCAGGCGCAGGCGCAGGTGCGCTCGGCGCTGGGGCGCCTGATTGCCGTGTCGGAGAGTTATCCCGACCTGAAGGCCAACCAGAATTTCCTCGAACTGCAAGCGCAGCTCGAAGGCACCGAGAACCGTATTTCAGTGGCCCGCAAGGAGTTCAACGAAGTGGCCAAGACCTACAACGTCGCCGTGCGCCGCTTCCCGGCCAACCTGGTGGCCAAGTTGTTCGGGTTCGGGCAGAAGCCTTACTTCGAGGCTGCCGAAGGCACCGAAACCGCACCCCGGGTGCAGTTTTAGCCCGGCTCCGGGTAGAAAGCAAAGGGACGGGACGCGCCAGCGTATCCCGTTCCTTTTATGTTGCCGGCGCCTGCCTACTTACGGCTCCCGAGAATCCGGAGCAGGTAGAGGAACAGGTTGATGAAGTCCAGGTAGAGGGTCAGCGATCCCAGCAGTGCGATTTTCTGCGTCGATTCGTCCACGACTTCGGCGTTCATCACCATCTTCTTGATCTTCTGCGTGTCATAGGCCGTGAGGGCGACGAACACCAGCACGCCGATGTAGGTTATCACCCACATCATCGTTTCGCTGCGCAGGAAAAGGTTCACCACCGTTGCGATGATGATGCCGATAAGCGCCATGTAACCCATGTTCCCGATGCCCGAGAGGTCGCGCTTGGTGAAATACCCGAACAACGCCATGGCGCCGAACGTGCCGGCCGTTACGAAGAAGGTCGATGCGATGGACGATGCGGTGTAGAGCAGGAAGATCGAAGCCAGCGTCGCGCCGTTGAGGATCGAGTAGGCAATGAACATCAGCGTCGCCGTGAGGAACGACATGCGGAAGATGAACGACGAGAGGATGATGACCAGCGCCAGTTCGGCGATGATCAGGCCGAAGAATGCGACTTTGCTGCCGAAGATGGCATTGAGCAGCGTCGGCGAGTCGGAGACCGTCAGGGCCGTTGCGCCCGTGATGAAGAGGGCCATCGTCATCCATAGGTAGACGTTGCGGAACAGGGTGGTGTTCTCGGACTTGTCAGCCCTGCGCACGCCGGCTGTCTTGCTGTAATTGGTGCTTGTTTCCATAAAGTTTTCCTGTGTATACCTGAAATTACGTTTCGTTGCGGTTTTTCCGCTGTCGGCGCAAAGGTAACGATTAAATCGGAGTTTTCGGGCAAAGCCGCGTAAATTTCACGGCCGGCCGCCGGGGATGCGGTGCGGCTACATCCATTTTTTTATGCCGGCCCGGATCAGGAGGATATTTACGGGCAGCGCCACGAGGAACCCGCATGCCATGGCGACCTGCATCGTGAACCAGAATACGAACGAGGTGCGGGGCATTGCCTCACCGCCGTTGAGCGCGAAGATCGCCACGGCCATCCAGCCGTACATGCCGGCCTGCCATGCCGTGAGCGAGAGTATGTCGGCTTTGGCGGCACGGCGTATCGCTTCACCGCGCGGGAGCGTGCGTTCCATGCCCCGGATCGCGGCGTACTGGAACCCGATGCCGAATGCCAGGGCCAGGAGGTAATCCACGACCCATGTCCCTGCCAGTATGCTTCCGCCTATGGCTACCGGGACGAAGAAGAGGAACCATTCGCCGACGATATCGGCCAGTGTACACCCCGCCCCGCAGTGGAGCGTCGACAAGACGACCGACTGCCACCGCGGCCGCCCCTTCATCCCCGGCATATTCCCCATCCCGTCCATGCCTTCCATAGTCCCGGACATGTTCGGCTCGTTTGTCATCCCCGGCATGTCCGCCCTGTCAGCCATCCCCGGCATATCCACCCTGTTTGTCATTCCCGGTATGTCCGCCTTGTCTGCCGTATCCGTTTTGCCCGCCGTCCCCTTCATCCCGGGCATATCTTCCGCACCGTCCGCTTCTGTCGTGGTTCCGTTCTCCATCTGCATCCCGGTCATCGCCGGTTCCGGCATGTTCATGGCTGGTTCCGGCTCCGAGACCTTCCATGGATCCGTCCCCGCTACGGACAGGTCTTTCCGTCGGCCCGTGCCGGGCTTTCTATTCTCCGTTTCCTGCCCGGCGCTGCCGACCTTCCGTTCGTTTCCGTTTTCCCCGATGCCGCCGCCTTTTGCCGGCTCGCTGATTTTCGCGGAGTCTTTCTGCTTTCCGGTGCCGTTGTTTTGCACGGGCATGTGCCGCGTGGCGCGTCCGAAGGCGTAATAGGCCCATAGCCCGAAAAAACTCGCCCAGAGGGCGGTGAGTACCCATACGCTTTCCATAATGCGCATCGGTTGCCGGCGCGTACGCAGGTCGGCCGCGACGATGAGCGCCGAGCCCACGCCGCCCGCCACGAACAGGACTGCCAGATAATAGAATTGCTGCATGACGAGGTGTTTTTCCCCGCCATGCAGCAATTTATATACCGCACTGCGCTCTGTCCTGCCATCGAAAGCCGGGCGGGGGATTCAGCCGGGTCGGCTTGGACTGGAACCGAAAAATTGGTTTCGCAGACCCCGCACTACGTGCGCTCGAATAACTCAGGGCATCAAATCCAATGTGACGATCACCGGATTGGCATAGCCGGTTTCCTCCCGTTGGCCGAACAATGCCGCTTGCATGCCGGGGGATAACCTGGTTTGGTCGAGCACACCTGTAATCCGGTTCCCGGCTACGTCTATCGGGCCGTTCATTACCGTGGCGAACAGTCCGTTCCTGTCTGGCTCGTTTCCCCCGAACGTGATACCGACCAGTCCCGATACGGTACGGTGCGTATCCTTGTCGTAAACCACCAGGTAGGGCATGCGTTTGGCCGTGATGCCGATTCCTGCATAACGGTCTGTCTCCCAGAATTGACCGTTGAAATAGGTGTATTCGTCCCTGTATTGTTTTATAAACCTTTCGAAATTCCCCCTGCACAGTTTTTCATAGTCGCCGGGAAGTGCATGGGAAGGAATGTCGAAAATATATTTTGCATATAATTTTTTATCCCGGAGCATGTATACTGCCGGCCGGAATGCCTTTTTGTAGATAACATCTTCGTCGAAGCCCTGCAAATCGTATTTGTTGCTGAAATCCATCGAGTACTTGTTTTTATAGACTTTTGCCCGAATATCCCCCTCGGGGCCTATCTCGAGCAATTCGTAGTTTTTCAGCGAATCGCATTTGGAATTATCCCCGCCGACGGCATAAATGGCAGAACCGTCGCCGCCCGACTCTATCTCATAAATTGAGTAGGGCAGGCGTACCGATCTTATAAATGTTCCGTCGGGATTGTAATAGAGAAGTTTATGGCCGAACATGTCGAACACCGTTACGGTCGAGTCTGACACGATGAAATCCGTCGGTTCGATAAACTCTCCGGGGCCGCGGCCTCTGCGTCCTATACGATTGCGGAATTTACCCTCTTCGTCGAATACGAACAGGGCTTTTTGCAGGTGCCGGTCCAGTATGTAGTACTTTTTATTCCGGCATGATAATTTATAAACTTCGCCGACAAGACATTCTTCCGATGTCTCGAGGAGGGTGAATTTATGGTTGCGGACAATACTGTCCAAATCGGGTGTGCCGTTGTTTGTGGCTATTTTAATTGTAGTAGCCCGGCTCTCGTCGATACGATCCGCAGATTGTGGTGCGCCGCAGCCTGTAAAATATCCGGCCGTAATACAGGTTATAACAATTACTGCTGTCCGATTCATAGCCTCACATCTGAATTTCATTTCCGTTATCCGGGTGCCGTCATTCCATCGTCACGCACATATTTTCGAAGTCGATCCGTATCCGGCGCACATCGACGATGTTGTTCATCTGCCCGTCATAACCGGGCACCTCCGCCGTATGCATGTCCTCCGTGTCGAAAACGACCCGCACCTCCGGCAGGATCACCTCCCGCGATCCTATCTTCGCGCAAATGCCGCCGAGTGCATGGTAACGGTATTCCGCTGCCCCGGCCGCGGTTATTTCCGACCCCTTGCGGACGGGGCCCAGTTCCGGGAGCGACGATGCGTGTTCCGCATAGAACTTGCCCGATAAGCGGGGTTTGGCGTTCATCCCCGTGTCCCAGTGCATCATCGCCGGAATCCCGTTCAGTTCCAGCCACAGGTAGGGGATGTTGTCTTTCAGCATGAAGTTGGCAATCCCGGTTTGCGGTTGCTTCCCGGTGTCGAACGTGATGGTTCCGTGCTCTACATCCACGGTCAGGGCCGATAGTTTCCTCAGCGTCGAAATCCCCAGCATCGCCCGGATCCGTGTGATGCCCGAATCGGCGGTCGCTTCCCGATTCCGTGCCGCCAGACCGTCGGGGAAGACACAGCAAATCTCGTTTTTGAGGGTGATGGATCCGATTTGCAGGGAGTCGAGAATTCCCAGTTTCATGTAAGATGCCGGGGACATCCGCAGTGAATCCTGAAATATCCGGACACCCAGTTCGTCGGCCAGGCTCTGGTCTATCGAAGTATATTCGGCCCCGATATCCAGCAGGGTTTTCACGCTTTTGCCGCAATAGCCTGCGTTCAGGTAAAATAGGCCGTCCTCCAACTCCATGCCGACCGTGCCGGGGGAACCCTCCCGCGAGCGGTCGATCACCTCCGTCCGGGGCAGCCGGGCTATCTTCCGGCATTGCTCCAGCCCCGAGGCAATCCCCTTCCGGGTCTGGTCGTCGAGGTAGGGGGCGTCGTAGGCCAGCATATAGGTGAATACAGAATCCATTTTCGCATAGGCACGCATAGAGGCAAAATTCTTGGCAGCCAGCATCCTGTACATGACGGCTTGTCCCCCGAGCTGTCCGCCGTATTTGGCCAGCAGCTCTTCGATAGCGGCCACCCCTTCGGCCGGCCTGTTGAAATATGCTCCCAGGAATGCGCCGGAAATCAGGCGGATAACCTCGGACAGGTCGTCGTGGCGGGTGTCGTAAAGGGATTTGGCATCGAACCATTTTTCCTGGTTGATGTATTGGAAAATTTGCTGGTCATACTCCTCCTGGGCATAAGTATGGACGGAAGCGCCCAGAATCGGGAAAATGAGCAGCCCGAAAATTTTTCGTAACATGGTTGACCTTGTTTTAGTTGCAATTTACTGTGTAGTACCGATTTTCGTTATGAAAATCCGCAATCGTCCGTCAAAAACCCGAATCCGGTTTGAGCCGGGAGTCGCCGCACGACCGGTTTGTTGCACAGGCCGGAATCCGGCCTGCTATGATCCGGGTATTCCGGAAGGATGTTTTTTTTTTATTTTCAGACGCGGGATGAGCAGGGATGCAATGTGTTTTGGGTTTGTAATTGTGAAATAATTTAAATCGAATATACGGATAAATAATTTATTTTACAATTATTCAGTCGATTAAATACTATTTTATTTTTTTAACTGTATCCTGCAATTGCCGTCTGCCTTTCCCTGCCGGCCTTTGGCAACCGGACAAACGCCCCCTCCCGGCCGACTGGTCGGGAGGGGGCGTTTCAGGATGCTGCTTTTCGGGTTGCTGTGTTCCCCGTCACGCGATCCGGGTTGTATCCCGCGATGCTGTGTCCTGCTGTGCACGTTTGGGGATGTTGTGTGCCGCGGTGCTGTGTACGTTCCGGGATATTGTGTTTCGGGTCATGCGATCCGGGTCGTGTGTCCCGTGATGCTGCCCCGGGAGCTTTACAGGCGGTTCTTCTCGTCGGCCGAACCTGCTTCGACCGCCTTGCGTTTGAAGGTTTTGCCCGACTTGAAGTTGTAGGTCACCCCGATCGTGAAGCTGCGGTCGTTCCACTGCTGTTTGACGTCGACCATGCGCACGAACCCGTCGCCGCGGGCACCGATGTGCTGCGGGCGCTCGATCAGGTTGCGCACCGAGAACGAGGCGGTGAACTTGTCGCCGAAACGCTTCTTGATCCCTGCGTTCAGGAAATGGAGCGGTTTTACCCAGCAGTTGCCGAAGTCCATGCGGCTCTGGAACCGGTACGACAGGTCGATGTAGAATTTCGCGGGCAGCGAGAAGGTCGTCGAGCTGTTTACGAAATAGAAGTTGTAATGTTTTTCGGCGCTGTGCTCGTCGATGCGCTGCCCCTGCCGGATGTAGGTGAGGTTGAGATTCATCGTCCACCATTTGGTGAACTGGAACGGTGCGTTGGCCGTGAGGTAATAGTTTTTCGTCGTGTCGAAGTTGGTCCACGCCAGGCACAGGCGCGCCGGGTCGTCCGCGTCGGGGCGTATCGTCTGCTGTATCTCGTCGCGCTGGATCGTCATGCCGCCCGTGAGGGTGTACTTGTGCTTGAGCACCAGCGTCAGGCTGATGTCCTGCTTGTAAGCCGGGTCGAGTTCGGGGTTTCCCGTCTGGTAGGTGTAGTCCGAGATCTGGAACCGCTGCGGGTTGAGGCTCCAGAAGCGCGGGCGCTCGATCGTGCGGGCATACTGGGCGATGAGCGAGTAGGCCCCGTCTTTGGTCAGGGCATAGGAGACGTTCGCGTTGGGGAAGAGGCTGAAGTAGTTCTGCGAGATGTCGCCGCCCTTGCCCCGGGTGTGGGTATATTCGCCCCTCAGCCCTGCCACGAGGCTCCAGCGCCCGAGGTTGGCCGAGGCGATGCCGTAAGCCGCCGCGATGTTCTCCGTATAGTTGATCGTGAAGCTCTGGTTGTCGTTGCGCACCCACGCGCCGTCCTTCACGTATTCGTAGAGCGCGTCGTTGTGCATGTCGTTGTAGGTGAACTTGGCGCCTGCGCGCAGCGACCAGCGGGGCGAGAATTTCTTGTCGAGGGCCAGCGTGGCGGTCGTGATGTCGTAGAGGCTCGACGAGTTGTCGCGGTAGGTCGAGTCGACGGCCGTGGTGGGGGAGGTGATGCGGCTGAAATTGTCGTTGCCGGCCTCCGTTTCGCGGCGCGTGTAGTCGGCCAGCAGCTTGAGCGTCGACCCGAGCGTGTCGAGCTTGTAGATGTAGTTGAACGTCGCCGAATAGTTGTTGCGGATGTTGCGCGTGTCGTAACGGCTTTGCGTACGGGTCACGACGCCCGCGTCCGTGAAGTCGGTGTAGGAGTCGTTCGGGCCCTTTTCGTTGTTGCGCCAGTATTCGAACTCTGCGCCGATGCTGTGCTTGGGGCTTATTTCGAATACCGAGCCGATGCTGCCGCCGAAGTTGCGGTCGCGTTCGGCGATTTCCGAATGGGACGTGAGGTTCGTGTCGCCCGTGGTGTAGTCGGTGTGTTCGTCCGAGACGGCCGTGTCCTTTCCCAGGTCGGCCCACGCCGAGGCATAGAGGTCGAGGCGCCCCGTGTGGATGTTGATGTTGCCGCTCGGCGTATAGAAGTGGTGGCGCCCGTTCTGTGTGGTGCGCATCGACAGCGACCCGTCCAACCCGTTCTCGCGGCGTTTGCGGAGCGTGATCCTGATGATGCCGCCCGATGAATCGGCGTCGTAGTCGGCGCCCGTCGTCGGTACGACCTCGATCTTCTGGATCTCCTCGGCGCGCAGCGAGCGCAGGTAGGTGAGCAGCTGCTCGGGCTCCATGCGCAGTTCGCGGTCGTTGACATAGACCTTCGAGCCCGACTTGCCGTTTATCGAGATCTTCTCGTCGTCGATCCAAACGCCCGGTGCGCGTTCCAGCAGCTCGATGCCGTCCTTGCCGATCGCCGCCGGTGCGTTGGCCACGTCGACCACGAAGCGGTCGGCCTCGCGGCGGATGAGCTGCGCCTTGACCACCACGCCTTCGATCCGGGTCGTCGAGCTTTTCATCACGATCTCGCCCAGGTCGTTGTTCTCCTCGACCCGCACCTGCCGCACGACGGGGTCGAACCCGAGGTATTGTACCGACAGGGTATACTCGCCCGAAGGCACTTTCAGCACGAAGCGGCCCGTGTCGTCGGTGGCCATGCCCGCCACCTGGTCGCTGCCTTTCAGCAGCACGACCGTGGCGTACTCCACGGCCTGTCCCTGTTCGTCCACCACGCGGCCCTCGGCCGGATAGATGCGGGCTGCGAATGCGTTTGCGGCGGCCAGCGCCAGTATTACGATGAGGAAGATAAGTTTTTTCATACTATTCTGTCGTTGTTTGTAATCTGCACTGCATTTTAGTTGACGGGGCAAAGATATGTAAAAATATTTATACTTTGCAATGCATAGTACTAAATTTTACGAAAAAATTATCCTTTTCCGGGGGAGGGGTGACCGTTCATGCATGAAAAAACGCGGACTCCCCTCTGTCGGTAGATGGGTACGACCAAGCACCCGAAGCCAAACAGGTAGAGCCCGCGCGTGACGCGGGAATACTACTGTTTTCTTGGCTTCGTTAAAATTGGTCGTTTTATCTACCCAAAAACAATAGCTTTCGCTAATATGTATGGCACAAAGTTATAAAAAAGGCAGGAAATTCAAAACGGAATCTCCCGCTTTGCTGCCTATTACCTGCGGCGACCGGCCGGCTGCCGCGTCCCGCACCCCCGTCAGCATTCCGCCTTTGTATAGTTGTCGGCGTACGCTTTCTGCGTCGCGGAAAGCGGGGGAGGGCTGTCCCCGATAAAATAGGTGTCGTCGAAATTTTGTTGAAAAATCGTGCGCCGCGAGGCTGGAATCCCGCGAATAATTCCTAAATTTGCAGATTGAATTATTATGGCTCATTGTCCCCCGATGTGATTCCGAACGCTCCGCCATGCCGTTTCCGACGCGATCCGGCAGCAGGGCAGGCACGGCGGGGCGGGAATGCCCGGCAAAAAATGCTGAAACTATGATAAGCGCGGTTTATTATATCTTCCTGGTGCTGCTGTGCACCTTCTTCATGATCCTGTCGGCCCTGGCGCTGGTCGTGTGCTATCCCTTCGACAAGGGCCGCCGCGTGGTGCACGAGCTGTCACGCATCCTGGTGCGCACCTTCTTCGCCATTCCGCCCCGCTGGCGGCAGCGTGTGGAGGGGCTCGAACATGTCGACCGGAAGAAAAGCTACGTCATCGTGCTGAACCACAATACGGTGATCGACATCCCGACGCTCTATTACATCCCGCTCAATTTCCGCTGGGTCTCCAAGCGCGAGGTCTTCAAGACGCCTTTCTTCGGGCAGTATCTCATCCTCCACGGCGACATCTGCATCAACCGCGGCCGCGCCTCCGAGGCGCTGGAGCAGATGGTGCGCGACGGCAAGCTGTGGATCTCGCGCGGCGCTTCGGTCGCCGTCTTCCCCGAGGGTACGCGTTCGAAAGACGGCGAGATACACCGCTTCAAGGCGGGCGCCTTCACGCTGGCCCGGGAGGCGGGCGTGGAGATACTCCCCGTGGTGCTGGACGGCACCAAGACGCTTATCCGCAAGAACGCGATGTTCAACTGGGGCAACCGCATCACCATCCGCGTGCTGCCCCCCGTACCGGCCGCGAAGGTCGTCTCGACCGAGACGCACGTGCTGATGGAGGAGGTGCACGACGCCATGAGCGCGGCCCTTGCCCAGATCCGAAACCGAAAATAGACTATGGCAGATTTACTCAATACCAATCCTAACGACAGCTACGGCGACGACGCCATCGTTACGCTTTCGCCGCGGGAGCATATCCGTCTGCGCCCCGGCATGTATATCGGCAAGCTGGGCGACGGCACGCAGGCCGACGACGGCATTTACGTCCTCATCAAGGAGGTCGTGGACAATTCGGTCGACGAATTCATCATGGGGGCCGGCCGCCAGATCGACATTTCGATCGAGGACAAGGTGGTGTCGGTGCGCGACTACGGCCGCGGCATCCCCCTCAAATCGCTCGCGGCGGCCGTCAGCGAGATGAACACCGGCGGTAAGTACGGCGGCTCGGCCTTCAAGAAGACCGTCGGCCTGAACGGCGTCGGCGTCAAGGCCGTCAACATGCTTTCCGGCGAGTTCACGGCCCGTTCGGTACGCGACGGCGAGGCCCGCACGGTGACCTTCGCCAAGGGGCTCGAGGTGAGCGACAAGTGGGAGAGCGGCGTGCGCGAGAAAAACGGCACCTTCATCTCGTTCCGCGTCGACGAGGAGGTCTTCGGCGAGTATGCCTACAACCTCGAATACGTCGAGCAGATGGTGCGCAACTATACGTACCTGAACCTGGGGCTGACGTTCAATTTCAACGGCAACAGCTACGTTTCGAAAAACGGCCTGCTGGATCTGCTCAACGAAAACATGACCGAGGAGCCGCTCTATGCGCCGATCCACCTTTCGGGCGACGACATCGAGGTAGCCATCGCCCACGGCACGGGCTACGGCGAGAGCTATTTCTCGTTCGTCAACGGCCAGTACACCTCGCAGGGCGGTACGCACCAGGCGGCTTTCCGCGAGGCCATCGCCAAGACCGTCAAGGAGTTCTACCACAAGGATTACGACCCTTCGGACATCCGCACGTCGATCATCGCCGCCATTTCGGTCAAGGTCACCGACCCGGTCTTCGAATCGCAGACCAAGATCAAGCTCGGATCGAAGGAGATCGAGCCGGGCGTGTCGATGCGCAATTTCGTCATCGATTTCCTGGGCAAGCACCTCGACGATTACCTGCACAAGCATTCCGAGACGGCGCAGGTGCTCCAGCGGAAGATCGTCGAGAACGAAAAGGAGCGCAAAGCCATCTCAGGCATCCAGAAGAAGGCGCGCGAGACGGCCAAGAAGGTTTCGCTCAACAACAAGAAACTGCGCGACTGCAAGATACACCGCACCGACAAGCACGAGCTGGCCGAACAGTCGATGATCTTCATCACCGAGGGCAACTCGGCCTCGGGTTCGATCACCAAGAGCCGCGACGTGCGCACGCAGGCCGTCTTTTCGCTGCGCGGCAAGCCGCTCAACTGCTACGGGCTGACCAAAAAGGTGGTCTACGAGAACGAGGAGTTCAACCTGCTTCAGGCTGCGCTCAATATCGAGGAGGATATGGACAACCTGCGCTACAACAAGGTGATTATCGCCACCGATGCCGATGTCGACGGCATGCACATCCGCCTTTTGATGATGACCTTCTTCCTGCAGTTCTTCCCCGACGTGATCCGCCAGGGGCACCTGTTCGTGCTGCAAACCCCCCTGTTCCGCGTGCGTAACAAGAAGGAGACGTTTTACTGCTACTCCGAGGAGGAGCGGCAAAAAGCCGTCGGACGCTGCGGCGCCAATGCCGAGATCACGCGCTTCAAGGGCCTCGGCGAGATTTCGCCCGACGAGTTCCGCGAATTCATCGGCGAGAATATCCGCCTGGACAAGGTTCGCATCACCAAGGACGACCCGATCCACGACCTGCTGGAGTTCTACATGGGCAAGAACACCTACGAACGGCAGGGCTTCATCATCGACAACCTGCGCATCGAGGAGGACATCGTCGAGCAGGATCTCGCAATCAACTAAGCAATATGGCAGAAGAAAAAGATACCATCGGGCGGGACGAGCCGCTCAACGAAGAGGCCCCGACCCCTCAGACCGCCGGCGATGCGGCCGACGCGGCCCCTGCCGCCGACGCCCCGGCCAGGGCGGGCAAGTTCGACCGCCTGACGCAGGACGAAGGGGGCGTGCGCAAACTGACGGGCATGTATAAGAACTGGTTCCTGGACTACGCTTCGTACGTGATCCTCGAACGCGCCGTACCCCATGTCGAGGACGGCCTCAAACCCGTGCAACGGCGTATCCTGCACGCCATGAAGGTCGTCGACGACGGACGCTACAACAAGGTGGCCAACATCGTGGGACAGACCATGCAGTACCACCCGCACGGCGATGCGTCGATCAAGGACGCACTGGTGCAGCTGGGGCAGAAAGACCTGCTGATCGACTGCCAGGGTAACTGGGGCAATATCCTCACGGGCGACGAGGCCGCCGCGGGGCGTTACATCGAGGCGCGCCTGTCGAAGTTCGCCTCCGAAGTGGTCTTCAACAAGAAAACCACCGAGTGGATGCTGTCGTACGACGGTCGCAAGGAGGAGCCCGTCACGCTGCCGATCAAGTTCCCGCTGCTGCTGGCGCAGGGCTCGGACGGCATCGCCGTAGGTCTGGCGTCGAAAATCCTGCCCCACAACTTCGTGGAGCTTATCAACGCCTGCATCGCCCATCTTCAGGGCCGCGAATTCCAGCTTTACCCCGACTTTCCGACGGGCGGCATGGCCGACGTGAGCCGTTACAACGACGGTCTTCGCGGCGGTGCTGTGAAGGTCCGCGCCAAGATTTCGAAGATCGACAAACGTACGCTGGCCATCACCGAAATTCCCTATACCACGACCACCGAGTCGATCAAGGATTCGATCATCAAGGCCAACGACAAGGGCAAGATCAAGATCAAGAAGGTCGATGACAATACGGCCGACCGGGTCGAGATCGTCATTCAGGTCTCGCCCGACGAGTCGAGCGACAAGACCATCGACGCGCTCTACGCCTTCACGGACTGCGAAGTCTCGATCGCCCCGAACGCCTGCCTGATCTGGGAGGACAAGCCCCATTTTCTGGGCGTGAGCGAAATCCTGCGCCGCTCGGCCGAGCATACCAAATGGCTGCTGGGCCGCGAGCTGGAGATCCGGCTCGGCGAGCTGAACGAAGCGTGGCACGCCGCGTCGCTCGAACGCATCTTCATCGAGAACAAGCTCTACCAGCTCATCGAGGGCAGCAAGAGCCGCGAGGAGGCCTACGCCGCCGTGGACAAGGGACTGGAGCCGTTCAAGAAACTGCTCCGTCGCGAGGTGACGCTCTCCGACGTGCAGCGGCTTACGGAGCTGAAGTTCATCCGTATTTCGCGTTACGACAGCGACAAGGCCGACAACGAAATCCGCCAGATCGAGGAGGACATCAAGTCCACGCAGTACGATCTGAACCATCTTACCGAATATGCCGTGGCCTATTACGAGCGTATCCGCGACAAGTACGGCAAGGGCCGGGAGCGCAGGACCGAACTGCGCGAATTCGACAATATCGAAGCCACGAAGGTCGCCGTGACCAACGCCAAGCTCTACGTGGACCGCGCCGAAGGCTTCTTCGGCATCGGCAAGTCGATGAAGGACGCCGAGCTGGTCTGCGACTGCTCGGACATCGACGACGTGATCGTCTTCACCAAGGACGGCCGCTACGTCATCACCAAGGTCAGCGACAAGGCCTTCTTCGAGAAGGGCATCTATTATATCGGCGTCTTCAAGCGCAACGACGAGCGCACGATCTACAACGTGCTGTACCGCGACGGCA
>OGOU01001908.1_pt1 | contig 15457 bp, 15 predicted proteins | sample 1552721 | NCBI WGS metagenome assembly OGOU01 (sample SAMEA2580176, study PRJEB22360) | human gut metagenome | biome: human gut; feature: human-associated habitat; material: faeces | place: Denmark | collected 2008/2010 | reverse complement strand
CCAGGAATATCTGGCCGTCGGTGATTGAGATGACGTTTGTGGGAATGTATGCCGAAACGTCGCCGGCCTGTGTCTCGATGATGGGTAAGGCAGTGAGCGAGCCGCCGCCTTTGATGCGTTTTTTCAGCGGTTCGGGCAGGTCGTTCATTTTGGATGCCACGTCCTGATTGTCGATGATTTTTGCGGCGCGTTCGAGCAGACGCGAGTGCAGGTAGAAGATGTCGCCGGGATAAGCTTCGCGTCCCGAGGGGCGTTTGAGTATTAGCGAGATTTCGCGGTAGGCGACGGCTTGCTTGGAAAGGTCGTCATAGACGATGAGTGCGTCGCGGCCTGTGTCGCGGATGTATTCGCCGATAGCGACACCTGCAAATGGTGCGTAGTATCGCATTGAAGCGGAATCTGCGGCGGTGGCGGCGACTACTACGGTGTATTCGAGGGCGCCGTTTTTGCGCAGGGTTTCGACCAGTGATGCTACTGACGAGGCTTTTTGGCCTATGGCGACATATATGCAGTAGACGGGTTTGCCTTCTTCAAAGTTTTTGCGTTGGTTGATGATGGTGTCGATGGCGATAGCTGTTTTGCCAATCTGACGGTCGCCGATGATGAGCTCGCGCTGCCCGCGGCCAATGGGCACCATGGCATCGACGGCTTTGATGCCTGTCTGCAGGGGCTGTGTCACTGGCTGTCGATAGATGACGCCGGGAGCTTTGCGTTCGAGAGGCAGGTTTATTGTTTCGCCGGCAATGGGGCCGCGACCGTCGATAGGTTCGCCCAGGACGTTGATGACACGGCCGAAGACGCCTTCGCCAACGGGAACCGAAGCAATCTCGCCGGTGCGTTTTACGGTCATTCCTTCGGTGACTTTGTCGACGTTGTTCATGAGGATGACGCCGACGTTGCTTTCCTCGAGGTTTAGGGCGACGCCTTTGACGCCGTTTTCGAAGGCTACGAGTTCGTTGGCGCATACGTTGTCGAGGCCGTAGACGTGGGCCACGCCGTCGCCGACGCTGAGCACTTTGCCGACTTCTTCGAATGTTACGTTGGAGTTGACGTTTTCGAGCTCTTGTTTGAGGACTTCAGAAATCTCGCTGGGATTTATCATCGTTATATGTTTTTTACTTTAGGAGGTTTAAACGCAGTTGTTTAAGTTCGTTTTTGATGGAGGCGTTAAGGCGCTGCGAGTCGATAGTGACAGTGAATCCGCCTATAAGCGACGGGTCGACTGTCCAGTCGTATTGGGCGGTAGCACCGTCGAGGTGTCGTTCGACCATCGCTGTGATACGGGAGCGTTCGCTGTCGCCCAGGGGCTGTGCCGAAGTTATTTCGACACGGTAGATGTTGTTCTCGCGCCGGTATAAGGCTGTGTATGCCAAGGCAATCTGACGTGCTATGTCAACGCGGCGGTTTTTTTCGAGAAGCTTGAAAAAATCGGCCATCGGTGCGTCTTTGGCAGTGTTGTCTGCGCCCGAGGCAGTCATCAGCAATGCTGTTTTCTTGGCATTGTCGATGTATGGGTTGGCCAGTGTGCTGTCTAATGCAGAATTGGCGTTGAAGGCGCTGACGAGGTTCTCGCTCAGCAGGTATGCGCGCTTGGTGTAGTCTTTGTCAAGGGCGAACTTGTACAAGGCTTTGGCATATCGGCGCGGAAGTAGTCCTTGGTCCATGGGTCGTCGGGGAGTTAGTTGTTCTTTTCGATTTCGTCAAGATAAGTGTTGACGAGCTGAGACTGGGCCTTGGGGTCGGCCATCTGTTTTTTGACGACTTTCTGAGCAATTTCGAGGGCGAATTCGCCGACTTTGTCTTTGAACTGGGCTTCGGCCTGTTTCTGCTGTTGTTCGATTGACAGGCGTGCCTGGTCCATGACTTTCTGAGCTTCCTGCTGTGCGGCACCGCGTGCTTCTTCGATAATCTGGGTTTTCATGCGGTCGGCTTCGCGCAGCATGTCGGCCTGCTGACGACGTGCGTCGGCAAGGTATTTGTCGGCTTCGAGCTGAGCCTGATCCATCTGTTTTTTGGCGTTCTGGGCATATTCGACGCCTTTGTCGATGAGGTCGGCGCGTTTGTCGACGGTCTTGAGGATTACGGGCCATGCAAATTTCCATAGGATGAAGAATAGGATTGCAAATCCGACAAACATCCAAACAACAAGACCGGTATCCGGAGTGAATAAATCCATTGATGAAAACTTTTAGTGGCTGCGCTTGTCGAGTTATTTAGGGTGACGCTTTATTTTAGCCCGTTTTGTTTCTTAGGCTTTTGCCTTGGTCAGACGTCTTTCTTTGGACTTGATATGCGTGGGGGTGCCTTGGCGACTTGCGCGGCCTGATTTGTTTGATTACGAAGTTTGATTTTGGTGGCTGAGTTTGCCGCCGTCCGCGGCCAAAAGACCGCTGGACGACGGTATGTCTATTAGCTCAGCAGCAATTTGATGCCGTTTATCAGACGAACAGGGCGAGTACGCAGACAATGACGGCGAACAGAGCGACGCCTTCGACGAGGGCGGCGATGACAATCATGTTCGAGCGGATGTCGCCTGCGGCCTGCGGCTGGCGGGCGATGGCTTCCATTGCGGCTGCACCGATTTTACCGATACCAATACCTGCGCCGATGGCGGCAACTGCTGCGCCGAGGCTGGCGCCGAGGCCTACAAGACCTTCTGCTGCTAAAATTCCTAACATAGTCGTTTGTTTTTTAGAGGGTTGTTTATTTTGTTTCTATTTGTTTCGTTGCATGTTTATTTTGCGGGTGCGGGAGTCAGGGGCCCTCCGGCTGATGTGTCGGCGGCTTCTTCTGATTTATGTTCTTCTTTTTTATGCTCTTCGTGGTTCTGAGCCAGAGAGATGAAGATGGTCGAGAGCATAGTGAAGACGTATGCCTGGATGAATGATACCAGAACGTCGATAAGGAGCATGAATACGGAGAAGAGTACCGAGATCACTGTTGTCGCTCCGCCGGCTACGGGATTGACGGCGGCGAAGATGAAGATGAGCAGTGTAAGTACTATGACTATCATGTGGCCGCCCATCATGTTGGCGAACAGACGCACTGTCAGTGCCGCCGGTTTGGTAAACATGCCGAATACTTCAATAAGCGGCATGATGGGGATGGGAAATTTGAGCCACAATGGTACGTCGGGCCAAAAGATTTCTTTCCAGTAATGTTTACCGGCAAAGATGTTGGTAACCAGGAAGGTGATTATGGCCAGAACCATGGTTACGGCGATGTTGCCGGTGAGGTTGGCACCGCCGGGGAATATGACGACGAGGCCCGTAAGGTTCATCACAAAGATAAAGAAGAATACCGTAAGCAAGTAAGGTGCGAATTTGCGAGCTTTGTCGCCGAGAGTGGATTTGACCACGCTGTCATAGATGAATACGAGCAGCGCCTCGATAGCTCCGAGACCTTTGCGCGGGGCTTTGTACGGGTGGCGTGTGTGCCACGACTTGAGCCAGAACATCATTCCTAAAACGATGATGATGCAGATAAGCACAGCGCAGACATTTTTGGTAATAGAGATGTCGAAAGGCTTGATTTCCTTGCCGTTGATAATTTCGACAACTTTGCCTTTGTATGGGCTGTCTTTGGGAGCGAGACGGAAAGTCGCATTGCCGTCGCGGTAGACGTCTCCGGCCGCGAGTTTGGCCGAAGAGAAGACGTGCCAGCCGTCTGAGGCTTTGACGATGACGGGCAGTGGTATGCGTGTGTGGTGCGAGAAGGGCGCTTCCCAGCCGTATCCGTCGCCAAGGTGTTCGAAGATGATTTCTTTGGGGTTCATCTTCTCTTCCGAGGCGCTGTCGTGAGACTCGGCGGCGCTTGCGGGGAGTGCCGCGAGCATTGCCGTGAAGGCCAGGATGAGACATCTTATCAATCGGTTCATTTCGCTGAAATGGTGTTATCGTTGGGTTGTTGGTATGTTTGAGTTGGCTTTGAGGCCTTTGGGCGATAGCGCCCGTTAGAGAAGAGTGGTTCGGCATCGGGGCCGATACCTGTACACGTCTGACTGTCTTTGTCAGCGGAAGCCGTCTTGTGACGGAGTGCGCTGTGGCAGTGATGGTTTAGGAGCCGATGCAGTGACGGCGCCTGAGGTCAGTAGGTGCAGACGGACACTACGTTCGAGTCTACGTCGACGATGCCGCCTTTGACTTCGTACGAGCCTTCGCCCTGAGGCCCGCGATAAACGATTTTGCCCGGGACGAGTGTCGAAATCAACGAGGCGTGATTCTGAAGCACGGTGAAACTGCCGTTGGCTCCGGGCAGTGTCACGGCTTCGGCTGTGCCTTCGTAGATGACTTCGGTTGTCGAGATGATTTTGAGTGTCATGTCGTGCCTGTTTATTTATTATTTGACTTCGGCCAGAAGTTTCTTGCCTTTTTCGATAGCCTCGTCGATGGTGCCGACATTGAGGAATGCCTGTTCGGGGTACTGGTCCATTTCGCCCGAGAGTATCATCTTGAAGCCGCGGATTGTCTCGCTGAGCGGAACAAGGACGCCGGGCAGACCGGTGAACTGTTCGGCCACGTGGAAAGGCTGAGAGAGGAAGCGCTGTGCACGGCGTGCACGTGCCACGACGAGTTTGTCTTCGTCCGAAAGTTCGTCAACGCCAAGGATGGCAATGATATCCTGCAGTTCATTGTATTTCTGCAGAAGTTGCTTGACGGCCTGTGCCGTATTGTAGTGCTCCTCGCCGATGATGTTGGGGTCGAGGATACGCGATGTTGATTCAAGGGGGTCGACGGCAGGGTAGATGCCAAGTTCGGCGATTTTACGTGAAAGCACCGTCGTTGCGTCCAGGAACGAGAATGTGGTTGCGGGAGCGGGGTCGGTAAGGTCGTCGGCGGGTACATATATAGCTTGTACCGAGGTGATGGAGCCGTTTTTGGTCGAGGTGATGCGCTCTTGCAGAGTTCCCATCTCGGAGGCCAGTGTGGGCTGATAGCCTACGGCCGAGGGCATACGGCCCAGAAGTGCCGAGACTTCCGAACCGGCCTGGGTGAAACGGAAGATGTTGTCGATGAACAGCAGAACGTCTTTGCCGCCTGCGCCTTGGTCGCGGAACTGCTCGGCGACGGTAAGACCTGACAGGGCGACACGCAGACGTGCGCCCGGCGGCTCGTTCATCTGGCCGAAGACAAGTGTTGCCTGCGAATCTTTGAGGTGGTCCATGTCTACGTCCTGAAGGTTCCACTGGCCTTTTTCGAGGCCCTCTTTGAATTTGTCGCCGTATTTCATGACGCCGCTCTCAATCATTTCGCGGAGCAGGTCATTGCCTTCGCGGGTGCGTTCGCCGACGCCGGTGAACACCGAGAAGCCGTCGTGACCTTTAGCAATGTTGTTGATAAGCTCCATGATGAGCACGGTCTTGCCTACACCGGCGCCGCCGAAGAGTCCGATTTTGCCACCTTTCGAGTAGGGCTCGAGCAAGTCGATGACCTTGATGCCTGTCGAGAGGATTTCGGTAGAGATGGTCAGGTCGTCGAATTCGGGAGCAGGCTGGTGTATCGAGCGCAGTTTGTCGCGGTTGAGTGCGGGAAGGTTGTCGATGGCGTTGCCGATGACGTTGAGCAGACGGCCTTTGACCTGATCGCCGGTGGGTACGGCGATGGGACGTCCGAGGTCGGTGGCGGTCATGCCGCGCTGCAGGCCGTCGGTGCTTTCCATGGCGACGCAGCGCACGGTGTCTTCGCCGATGTGCTGCTCGACTTCGAGTATGAGCTGCGAGCCGTCGGTACGGGCAATGCTCAGTGCGTTGTAGATTGGCGGAATCAGGGTCTGGTCACCTTCGAAGACTACGTCGACTACGGGGCCGATTACCTGGGATATTTTTCCGGTTTGCTGACTCATTTCTACGTATGGTTTGGTATTTGGGGGTTGATATTGTTTTGCTGAATTAAATAACTGCTTTCTGGGACTGATTGTTGAAGGTCTGCGGCAGATTTTTTGCTTGGTCGTGTTGTGTCGTGAATGTCAGATTTGCCAGTTGAAGGCTACGATGCAGGCCATCAGGGCCAGGTTGAACAGACCGAAAGGCAGGAGGTATTTCCATTCGAGTGAAAGCATCTGGTCGATACGCAGACGGGGGAATGTCCATTTGAACCAGATGATTATGGCTGATAGGACGATGGCTTTGCCCAGGAACCATACTACCGAGGGAATGTAGTTCATGATATGGTTGAACGAATCCCAGCCGGGTATGTTCAGTGGCAGCCAGCCGCCGAAGAATAACAGTGTGGCTGTACCGGCGATGATGAAGAGGTTGAGGTATTCGGCCAGGTAGAAGAAACCGAAGTGTATGCCCGAATATTCGGTGTGGTATCCTGCGGTAAGCTCGCTCTCGGCTTCGGGAAGGTCGAACGGCCCGCGGTTGGTCTCGGCGGTGCCCGCTATCATGTATATGATAAAGGCGATGATGGACGAGACATGTCCCGAGCAGATGAACCACATGCGTGACTGTTCTTCGACGATGCCTGTTATCGACATGGTGCCTGCAAGGACTACCATGGTAAGTACAGACAGTCCGATGGACAGTTCGTAGCTGACCATTTGTGCTCCCGAGCGGAGTGCGCCGATGAGAGTGAACTTGTTGTTGGACGACCAACCGGCGAGCAGGATGCCAAGGACGCCTATCGACGAAACGGCGATGAGGAAGAATATGCCTATGTTGAAGTCAATCAGTTGCAGTCCGCGACCCCATGGCAGCGTGGCAAAGGCGAGCATCGAGGCTATGATGACCAGATAGGGTGCCAGCGCAAAGAGGAATTTGTCGATGTTTTTAAGTTCGATAAGCTCTTTGATGAGAATCTTGAACATGTCGGCGAACGACTGCAGCAGACCCCAGGGGCCTACGCGGTTGGGGCCGAGGCGGCATTGTACCCATGCGCAGAGTTTGCGCTCGTATAGGATGTAGAACAGCGCCAGGAGTGCGTACAGCAGCAGCAGTGCGACGCCGATTGCTACACATTCTATGGTGACTGTCAGCCATTGGGGACATCCGAGGGTCGTTGCCAGGAAATCATGTATCCATTGGGTGATGACTGCAAAATCGAAATCTTGTTCCATAATTGATTGCTTGTTGTCTTATTGGGGCGGACTGTGGCGGTATTAGCCTGAGTCCTTGTTTTTTTGCGCGTTACCTTTTGGGGAGAAGAGGTTGGGTTTTTATCAGCGGTCCATGTCAGGGACGATATAGTCGAGCGAGCCGCCGATCGTAATGAGGTCGGCGATTTTCTCGCCTCTGGTCAGGTGGTCGACGACGGCCGCGAGGTTGAGGCAGGGTGGGGCAAGCTTGAGACGTACGGGCTTTGTCGAGCCGTCGCTTTCGAGAACCATGCCAAGGACGCCGCGGCATCCTTCGACCATGGAGAAGTAGCGCCCTGCCGGTATTTTGAGTACCTTGGGCACTTTGGCGCAGTATTCGCCTTCGGGTATGTTGTCGACAAGTTGCTTGAGTATGCGTACCGACTGCTCCATCTCGGACATGCGAACCTTGAAGCGAGCCATCGAGTCGCCTTCGTGACGGATAATCTCGTCGAAGTCGAGCTCGGGATAAATGCTGTACGGGAAGTGTTTGCGTACGTCGCACGACCATCCCGAAGCGCGTCCCGACGGACCGGTAATGGCCCATGAACGCGCGTCTTCGTTGGTGAGGACGCCGATGCCTTCAAGACGGTTCTTGGCGATGACGTTGCCGGTGAACAGTTTGTTGTATTCTTTGATATTGCGGGGCATGACGTCGATGAGTGCTTTGACGTCGTCGGCAAAGTCGGGGTGGAGGTCCTGCATGACGCCGCCTATGCAATCGTAGTTGAAGGTCATGCGCGCACCGCAGGTTTTCTCCATAATGTCGAGAATCTGCTCGCGAACGCGCAGTGTATAGAAGAGCATGGTTGTGGCGCCGAGGTCCATACAATAAGTGCCGATGAAGAGACAATGTGAGGCGATACGCGACAGTTCGTCCATCATAACGCGAATCACCTGAGCGCGGCGCGGAACTTCGATGCCGGCGGCTTTCTCATAGAGCATGCACAGACCATGGTGGTAGTTCTGAGCCGAGAAGTAGTCCATTCGGTCCATGAAGGGAAGCGTCTGTGTATAAGTCAGCGATTCGCACAGCTTTTCAATGCCACGATGGATGTATCCCATGTAGACATCTATTTTTTTGACGGTCTCGCCTTCGACGGCAGTACGGAAGCGTAGAACGCCGTGTGTGGCCGGGTGCTGAGGACCTATGTTGACGACGAAATCTTCGGGCTGGAATATTCGTACCTGTTTTTTCTCGACGGTGCCGTCGGGATTTTCGACCCAGGTGTCTGTGAAGTCGCTCTGGCGTTCGTTTTCAGTCGAGATGGGGTTGTTTTCGGGCGACAGGTCATAATCTTTGCGCAGTGGATAGCCTTTCCAGTCGATGTTGAGGAAGAGACGGCGCATGTCGGGGTTGCCGATGAATATGATGCCGAAGTAGTCGTAGACTTCGCGTTCGTATATTCCGGCGATGGCCCAAAGGTCGGCGACAGAGTGGAGCATGGGTTGTTCGCGCTCTGGGGTGGCGACTTTAACGCAGATTCGTGTGTCATCGGCGGTCGATTCCATATAATACAGACAGCCGAGCTCGGTAGTCCAGTCCATGCCGGCGATGGTTATCAGATAGTCCATGCCGAAATGGTCTCGCAGTGTCTTGGCCAGTTCGTGCCACTGTGCGTCGGGGCATGTTATTGTCATCATGCCGTCGGCTGTGGTCTCGAAACTTGTTTGGGGAAACAGTTTGGCAATTTTGTCTTGCATTGCTGTGATATGCTGTTTATCGGTTTGCTGATAGGTGATAAAAGACAGCCTGAAGCTGTGTTAGTCGAATGGGCGGCTTTGTGTCTTGGCGCGGGGTCAGTCTTTATCGTGGCCGAGGACTTCGAACTCCTGACGTTTTTCCTGACGGTTGACGCCTCCGAAGAAACGTTCGACCTTTATTTTGCGCGAAAGCTGCATTATGCCGTAAATCATAGCCTCGGGACGCGGTGGGCATCCGGGAACAAAGACGTCGACGGGGACGATGTCCTCGATGCCTTTGGCCACGTGATAGCTTTTGCGGAAGGGGCCTCCGGAGATGGCGCACGAACCGCAGGCGATAACGTACTTAGGCTCGGCAAGCTGATCGTACAGGCGGCGGAAAACAGGCACCATACGGTTGACAATGGTGCCGGCGACCATCATGAAGTCGGCCTGACGTGGCGACGAACGGGCTACTTCCCAGCCGAAGCGTGCCATGTCAAAGCGTGCCGCACCCAGCGATACAAATTCGATACCGCAGCAGCTTGTGGCAAAAGTCAAGGGCCATATTGAGTTGGAACGGCCCCAGTTTATGAGTTTGTCAAAAGTGCCGACAATGACATTGGTGCCGTTGGCGCGCAGTTCGTCGACAAGTTTTTCGATATATTCGTTGTCTTTCCATGCGTCGTAGGGCATGGACTTGGTTGTCACTTCCATTCAAGAGCTCCTTTCCGCCAGGCATATACGAGGCCCAGCACTAAAATTGCAAAAAAGATGCCTACGGCGAGAAGACCGTCTGTCATGAACTCGCGCATGTTGACGGCCCAGGGGAAAAGAAATACGGTTTCGACGTCGAACATCAGAAACATGATAGCGAACAGGTAATAACCCACTTTGAACTGTGACATAGATTCGCCGCGTGTGGGAATACCACATTCGTAGGGCTCGCCCTTCTGAGGATTGAACGACCGTGGTGAGATGAGTCCGGCAATCCACATTGCCAAAGCCACCAGGCCGAAACCGGTCAGCGCGGCGGTAATTGCCAGCAACGCGTTGTCCGTAATACCGAAGATGGTTGAAAGTATCATATACTAAATAGCTATTGTTTACTGCTTTAAAGCGGATTTTTAAGGTCAGTACAAGGCTGCGCTCCGCAGTCTGACTGCAAAGGTAGTGAATTTTTGTCAAAATCAGTTGTTTTTTTCATGGCAAATTTTTTGTCTATATTAACCAATGCAGGTCACAGGCAAGCACTCTTTTGTTAATACCTCGTTTTATGACACATTAATTAATTATACTCAAAGAATTAATTATAATCAGAGAGCGATTAAATATATCAGCGACGGTATTAACCGAGTTGCCGGTATGCTTTTTTATGACCCGGTGTATCCGAAGCCGTTTCGACAAAGTGTCGTGTCTACCGACAGATGTAACAGACGAGATGCGACAGCCGTGCCCGCATGAGACAAAATTGTTGAGCGAGCTCTTGAAACGCCGAAAAAAATCATTAACTTTGCAGTCGAATATTCATCGCAAGCCCGGCATTATGTCATCAGACAATTCAAAAGACGACATCCGACTCATCGAGCGACTGAGGACGCCCGAGACAGCCCGTGCGGCCTTTAACGAGGTCATCAGGCTGTACTCCGAACCTCTTTATCATGCCATCAGACGTCTTGTCCAGAACCATGACGACACCAACGACCTGTTGCAGAACACATTTATAAAAGCGTGGTCGTCGCTCGAAAATTTTCGCGGCGATGCCAAACTGTCAACATGGCTCTATAAGATAGCCATCAACGAGTCCCTGTCATTCCTGGCACGCGAGCGCAAGCGTTGCAACCTGTCGCTCGATGATCAGGAATCAGCCCTCGTAAACATGATTGAGGCCGACGAATACTTCGACGGAAATGCCGCGCAAGAGCTTCTGCGCAAAGCAGTGGCTTCGCTGCCGGAGAAACAGCGCCTGGTGTTCAACATGAAATATTTTGATGAAATGAAATACGAGGAAATGTCTGCAATATTAGGCACTTCGGTGGGTGCATTGAAGACCTCGTACCACCTGGCGGTGAAAAAAATTGAAAATTTTGTTGAAAAAAATCAATAATCGTTTAAACCTTCCTTCAAATGGGGCGTCATAATGACAAACGCTTCAAAAACCTTTTTCGCCACAAGATGAAAGAAGAAAATAACGTATTCGTCAAAGCAGGCCATCGGGACGGATTAACCGTCCCCGATGGCTACTTTGCCGATTTCGCCGCAAAGATGGAGCAGTCGCTGCCCCATCGCGACGAAGTCGAAAAACCACGTGTCGCGCCGCGGCGCACACCATGGCAGGCATGCCGGCCCTATGTTTATATGGCCGCTATGTTTGCCGGCGTATGGTGTATGCTTAAAATGTTTACCCTTATGGCCGGTTCCGACAAAGAAATTACTTTTGACAACGATCCCATTCTTGCCGAAGCCGCCTCTGACGAGCAGGTGATTGAAGAATACATCGTCAGCGACTTTACGCAGTCGGACATCTACGACATGTGGATGGAAAACTATACCGAAGAAGACTCTGCCGCAATGGCCGCAGCGCTTCAGCCCGACTCGCTCGAACTCTCTGAATGAGCCCCGCGAGTTTAAATTTCTCTCTAAGCAAATGCATCGTAAAGCAATAATCATTTTCATACTTGCCCTGCTCACGGTTCCTGCATACGTGCAGGCCGAACCTTTGTCTGCTCCCGCCGATAAATACGAGCAGTACATCGAGCGTCTTCGTCATTATCAGCATCAGGTGCTGACTCGCGAGCTTGATCTCTCACGCGACGAAGCCAACAAGTTTTTCCCGGTCTACGACAAAATGTGCGAAGAACTCGAGCAGGTGGGCCGCGAGACCAAAGTCCTCGAACAGCGCACCCTCAACAATCCCAATGCGTCGGCCACCGAGTGCGAGAATACCGCGCGTGCTCTTTTCGAACAGAAAAAAACCGAGTCTGAAATAGAAATGCGTTACTTCGAGCAGTTCAAGAACTTGCTCACTCCCCGACAGTTGGTCAAGCTTAAGAGCGCCGAAGAGACTTTCCGCAAAGAAGTGATGACACACTTTGCCAAACATCGCAAACGCAACACTCCTGCCCGCAGCAAATGACATCCCTCGCGGGCTGCCGATTCCCGGCGATATCAAGCAGCACGTTCTCCGCTTGTCATAAGCGTTCGTCGCTCGTCCAAACGGCATACGTCAGAAAAATTTATCAAAAATTTATCAAACTACTAAACAGCCACGGCTTATCGCTGTGGCGTTTGTGTTTTCGGGCTTTTTTCGCTAACTTTGCGGCTAATTGCGGCCTACGCTTTTAATGATACAGACAGCAGCCGTTCAATCTACATGAAACAGAAAAGACTTGCAATAATAGGCTCAACCGGGTCGATAGGCACACAGGCGCTTGAGATTGTCAGTGAATATGCCGGCCATTACTCCGTTTCGGTGCTTGCCGCCGGCACGCGTGTCGACCTGCTCATCGAACAGGCCCGGAAGTACCGTCCCGCCGTCGCTGTCATTGCCCGCGAAGACCTTTACGGACAACTGCACGAAGCCTTGGCGCCATTGGGCATCGAGACCGCCTGCGGCGCAAATGCCCTCGCCGATGCCGTCGTCCGCGACGATGTCGACATGGTGCTCAGCGCCACCGTCGGCTTTTCCGGACTCATACCAACTACACGCGCTATAAAAGCAGGCAAGGACATAGCTTTGGCTAACAAGGAAACCCTTGTTGTCGCCGGTGGCATCATTAACCGCTTGCTCAGCAGCTCGCCCTCACGCATCTTTCCGGTTGATTCGGAACACTCGGCCATAGCGCAGTGCCTTATGGGCGAAGACCCCGAATCGGTGCGCAGGCTCATCATTACAGCCTCCGGAGGACCTTTCAGGACCTGGTCAGCCGATGAAATTTCCCGCGCCACCGCTGCAGATGCTCTCAGGCATCCCAATTGGTCGATGGGCGCTAAAATCACTGTCGACTCAGCATCGATGCTCAACAAAGCCTTCGAGATTATCGAAGCCTACCACCTGTTCGGCATCGAGGCAAAACGTATACGCGCCGTCGTGCATCCACAGTCAATAGTACATTCGATGGTCGAGTTTAAGGACGGAGCTGTAAAAGCCCAGCTCGGCGTCCCGGATATGAAGTTGCCCATAGCGTTCGCCTTAGGCGAAAAAACGCGCCTCGACCGTGTGGCCCCACGTCTCGAACTCAGTCATATCGCGGCTCTCAGCTTCGAAGAACCCGACCCGGTGCGTTTCCCATGCCTGACACTGGCAAACTTGGCCCTCGAACGCGGAGGCAATACGGCCTGCGTAATCAATGCCGCCAACGAAGTCGCCAACAGCTCATTCCTCAAAGGCCGCATTCCCTTCGGCCAAATCTACCCCATCATTGTCAACGCCCTCGAAAGCGTGCCTTTCGTCGCCGAACCCTCGCTTGACGACTTGCTCCAAATCGACGCTGCGACTCGGCGTATAGCCGAAAATTATATAGTAACAAAATAATTTCTCCCCCAACAATAACAGCATAGACGCGGCAGCCGCCAAGATGGCCGACACTCCGCGTTATTCAACTGCAAACAATGGAAACATTTCTTATCAAAGCCGCGCAGCTTATACTCGCATTCGTCATTCTGGTGACCATCCACGAATTCGGCCACTACCTTTTTGCACGTATCTACGGCATGCGCGTCGAGCGCTTCTATCTGTTTTTCAACCCATGGTTCTCGCTTGCCAAGTACGACCCGCGCAAGGGCACACTCCAGCTTATAGCATGGACCAAAAAGAAGAAGGTCAAAGACGCCGCCGGCAATGAGACCGTCGAAGAAGAACCGCGTGCCCTGCGAACCATCAAGGTCGGGAAACCGCATCCTGCCGAGCCGGGAGCAAAGCCGACCTGGCGTGACACGCTCTATGGCCTTGGCTGGCTGCCTTTGGGCGGTTATTGCTCGATAGCCGGCATGGTCGACGAGACCACCGACGCCAATCAGCTTGCCAAGGAACCCGAACCATGGGAGTTCCGTGCCAAGAAACCTTTCCCCAGACTCATGGTCATGGTGGCCGGCGTGCTCTTCAACTTCATTCTCGCCATCATTATCTACATAGGCATCGCCTGGTACTGGGGTGACCGCGTTGTCCAGTATCGCGATACCTACGAGGGTTTCGACTATGTCGAACAATTGGAGAAAGCCGGTTTCCGCACCGGTGACATCCCGCTGGCTGTCAATGGTAAGGCCCTTGATGCCAAGGAAGATATGTGGGACATGCTTCAGGACGGGGCTCGCATCACGGTGTTGCGCAACCATAAAGACACTGTCGAAATCGTAAATCCCGGGGGTACGCTCGAGTCGCTGGCCAATCTTGAAGGGCCGGCAATCGCGCCGCGCTTCCCTGTTGCCATCGGCGATATCGTTCCCGGCGAAAACGCGGCCAAGGCCGACATTCGTGCCGGCGACCGCATAGTGTGCGTCAACAACGACACCACACCCGCTTACAGCGACTTCGTCCCGCTGCTCAAAAAGAACGCCAACAAGACAGTGACACTGACTATCCTCCGCGACGACAAAACCGTCACCACGGACTGTGCCGTCAATTCGGACGGCAAAATCGGCGTCCAGATGAAGCCTATCACCGAAATTTATCCCGTCGAGGAGGTACACTACAACTTCCTGCAGTCTGTACCTAAAGGAGTGACCGACGGCACCGACCGTCTTGTTACTTATGTCTCGTCGCTCAAACTGCTTTTCACCAAAACCGGTGCCGAGAGTCTCGGTGGCTTCGGCGCTATCGGCAACCTCTACCCTGACCAGTGGAACTGGTATTCATTCTGGCAGATTACAGCATTCCTGTCAGTGATTCTCGCCTTCATGAACATCCTGCCCATTCCGGCGCTCGACGGCGGCCATGTCGTTTTTGTCCTTTGGGAGATAATAACCCGACGCAAGCCGTCGATCAAAGTTCTGGAGTATGCTCAGATCTGCGGCATGGCCTTCCTGTTCCTGTTGTTGATTTATGCCAACGCTAACGACATTTACCGTTTCTTCCTCAAATGACAGCATATCCCGAAATACGCCTCAAGCGAGGCAAAGAAGACTCGCTCGACCGCTTTCATCCCTGGGTTTTCTCAGGAGCAGTGGTCTCACAGCCCGAAGGCATAGCCGAGGGTGATATAGTCCGTGTATTAGCTTCTGACGGACGTGTGCTCGGCGTCGGACACATTCAGATAGGCTCGATAATGGTACGCATGCTCTCGTTCGACGACACGGTCATTGACGACGCGTATTACCGTACCCGCATCAGTGACGCCTTTGCTCTGCGACGCACTCTGGGCCTGATGCGCGACGACAATGACGCTTTCAGACTGGTGCACGGCGAGGGCGATTTTCTGCCCGGACTCATTGTCGACATCTACGGGCCTACGGCAGTCATGCAGGCGCACTCGCCGGGTATGCACTTTGCCCGCGAGACAATAGCCGACGCGCTCATGGACATCCCAGGTCTCAATATCAGCAGTGTGTACTACAAAAGCGAGACAACACTGCCCTACAAGGCACGTCTCGATCCTGTCAACGACTATATTCGCGGTTCTTTCACCAACGACGTCGCCATCGAGAACGGTCTCAGCTTCCATGTCGACTGGCTTAAAGGTCAAAAAACCGGTTTCTTTGTCGA
>OGOU01001906.1_pt1 | contig 15467 bp, 8 predicted proteins | sample 1552721 | NCBI WGS metagenome assembly OGOU01 (sample SAMEA2580176, study PRJEB22360) | human gut metagenome | biome: human gut; feature: human-associated habitat; material: faeces | place: Denmark | collected 2008/2010 | reverse complement strand
AAATGGAACTTGCCTGTGAGAAAAATAATGTGAAATTTTATCATCAATCCCCGATACTGTGCACCGATAATGCGGCGATGATCGGTGTGGCAGGATATTATGAGTATATCAAAGGTATTCGTGATGGCTGGGACTTAAATGCAAAGCCGAATTTAAAAATTGGAGAACGGTAAAGATTTGAAAAACAGGAGGGAGTACATGAAAGAAAAAGTAACAGCGATTGTTCTTGCGGCAGGAAAAGGAAGCCGAATGCATTCAGAAATACAAAAGCAATATATGACTCTCTTAGACCGGCCGGTTATCACCTATGCTTTAGAAGCATTTGAGAAAAGTTCTGTAGATGATATTATTCTTGTAGTTGCTCCGGGAGAAATAGAATATGCACAGGAAAACATTTTAGATAAGTATGATTATAAAAAAGTCAGCGGCATCATTACCGGGGGTGCAGAACGCTATGACTCTGTATATAAGGCATTGTGTTCCATGCCAGAAGAGGGATATGTTTTAATTCATGATGGCGCTAGAGCTTTTATCACGTCGGAATTGATTGAATTTTGCATTGATCAGGTGAAAAAAGACAAGTCCTGTGTTATGGGAATGCCGGTAAAAGATACGATAAAAATTGTTGATGAGAATCGCTATGCAGTTTCTACCCCACCGAGAAGCACCATGTGGCAGATTCAGACACCACAGTGTTTTGTGACAGCAGAAATCAGAGAAGCTTACCAGAAAATGATGGAAGCGGGGGATGATTCTGTAACCGATGACGGAATGGTGATGGAAACTTACGGAATCCGTGGCGTCCGCATGATAAAGGGAAGTTACGAAAACATGAAAATTACAACTCCGGAAGATATGCTGCTTGGCGAGGCAATCTTAAAAGGCAGGAGTACGGAGAGGTAATGACAGGAGATACAAACATGAAAAAGGAAAATACGATAAATCAGGAACAGGAAGAAATGGTATTTGCAGAAGCTCCTGCACAGGTCATTTTTAATGAAAAAAAGGAACCGGACGATATTGTAGAAGACGATGCAGAAGAAATTGACGAAGAGGATTATGAGATTGAAGATGACGGAGACGAGGAAGACGATACTCCGAAAAACAAGTTTGAGTCCTGCTGTGTCTGCCATCGTACAGAAGAACAAGGTGCAAAGCTCATCCATATGCCGACAGGTTTAAGCATCTGTTCTGACTGTATGCAGAAGTCTTTTGATTCCTTTAATTCTGGATTTGGTGGTGGAAATGGCATCCAGTTCCTTGACCTGTCCAACATGGACTTTAACAATTTAAAAGATATGAATCTTGGAGATCTGTTATCAGGAACGATGTCTAACCAGAAGCCAAAGACAAAAAAGGCAAAAAAGAAAAAGAAGAAAAATAAGAAGGAAGAACCAAAGCTTACTTTAAAGAATATTCCTGCGCCACATCAGATTAAGGCACAGCTTGACGAGTATGTTATCGGACAGGATTATGCGAAAAAGGTAATGTCCGTTGCCGTATATAACCATTATAAACGTGTCATTACAAATACGATGGATGAAATCGAGATTGATAAGTCTAATATGCTTATGATCGGACCGACAGGTTCTGGTAAGACCCATCTTGTAAAAACATTAGCAAGACTGTTAAATGTACCTCTGGCAATCTGTGATGCAACTTCTCTTACAGAGGCAGGTTATATCGGTGATGACGTAGAAAGTGTGCTTTCTAAATTACTTGCCAATGCCGATAATGATGTAGAAAAAGCAGAGACTGGAATTATTTTCATCGATGAGATTGATAAAATCGCAAAGAAGAAAAATACGACAAGCCGTGATGTAAGCGGAGAATCTGTACAGCAGGCACTCTTAAAACTGTTAGAAGGCAGCGAGGTAGAAGTGCCGGTAGGTGCAAGCTCTAAAAATGCGATGGTTCCGACTGCTGTAATGAATACAAGAAATATTCTCTTTATCTGCGGTGGTGCATTCCCTGGATTAGAGGATATTATCAAAGAGAGAATGACACAGCATTCCTCTATCGGATTCCATGCAGAACTTAAGGACAAATACGATTATGAAAAGAACATGTTACAGTATGTTACAGTAGAAGATATCCGTAAATTTGGAATGATTCCAGAATTTATTGGAAGATTACCAATAATATTTACATTAAATGCCTTGACAAAGGAAATGCTGGTTGATATTCTGAAAGAACCTAAGAATGCAATATTAAAACAGTATCAGAAACTTCTGGCATTAGATGAAGTGGATTTGCAGTTTGAAGATGGAGCTTTGACAGCCATTGCGGAGAAGGCTATGGAAAAAGATACTGGAGCGAGAGCACTTCGCGCGATCATCGAGAAATTCATGCTTGATATTATGTATGAAATTCCAAAGGATGATAATATCGGACGAGTTACAATCACAGAAGACTATATCCGTAACAATGGGGCTCCGCTTATTGAGATGCGTCCTTATCTTCAGCTTGAGCAGAAGAAGAGAGAGATAGCGGCTGCGGAAGAGCAGAAAGAGAATTAAGTAGAAACTAGAGTGAGTTTGAAAATTATTCCTGCAAGCTGTATGTCCAACTTACGGTAGATGCGGTAAAGAAGTACAGATACAAAAGACAAAGTATAAGGCAAAAATATTTAATAACGATATAATGTTAAAATTCCATAGAGGGGGTTAATTATGGAAAAGTTAAACCTGAAGTTTTTGCAGAGTCTGGCAACACAGTATCCAAGCGTGGCAAAGGCCTGTACAGAGATTATCAATCTGCAGGCAATTCTAAATCTGCCAAAGGAGACAGAACATTTTGTTTCTGATGTACATGGGGAGTACGAGCAATTTCTACATATCTTAAAAACTGGCTCAGGAGCCATTCGCAATAAGATAGAAGATGTTTTTGGTAATACACTCTGCGCCAGAGATAAAAAGAGTCTGGCAGCTCTGATTTATTATCCAGAGCAGAAAGTAGAGCGGATGCGGTTAGAGTTATCTGAAGAAGATTTTCAGGATTGGTATAAGGTATCCCTGCATCGCCTGATTGCGGTATGTAAGGAAAGCTCTGCCAAGTATACAAGATCAAAACTTAGAAAGAGTCTGCCGGCTGATTTTTCTTATATTCTTGAAGAGCTTTTGAGTGAAAATAACCGTGTTGTAGAAAAAGAAGAATATTATAATGAAATCTTTGATACGATTATCCGCTTAAACAGAGCGAAAGAATTTATTGTTGCCATTGCCGGGGTTATTCAGAAGTTAGTTGTCACACGGCTTCATGTTATCGGAGATATTTTTGACCGAGGCCCAGGCCCGCATATCATTATGGATCACCTGATGGAACACAGTAATGTGGACTTCCAGTGGGGAAACCATGATGTGGTATGGATGGGAGCGGCTTCTGGTCAAAAAGCCTGTATTGCCAATGTCATTCGTCTTTCAGCAAGATATAATAATCTTAATGTATTAGAAGATGGATATGGAATTAATCTTGTCCCACTCGCAAGTTTTGCGATTGAAACATATGCGAATGATCCTTGTCAGTGCTTCCGGGTTCATGCACAGGAAGACTCTGATTTAAGAGAAGTATCTCTCAATATGAAGATGCATAAAGCCATTGCTATTATTCAGTTTAAGTTAGAGGGACAGGTGATCAAGAGAAGGCCAGAGTTTAATATGGACAAAAGACTCCTTCTTGATAAGATCGATTACGAGGAAGGAACCATTATGATAGAAGGTAAGAAGTATGAACTTCTTGATAAATCCTTCCCTACTATTGACCCGAATAATCCATATGAACTTTCCGAAGCAGAAGAAGCCTTGATGAACCGCCTTTGCATGAACTTTTTAAACTGCGATAAGTTACAGGAACATATCCGTTTCCTATTTAATAAAGGCGGTCTGTATCTTTGTTATAATTCCAATCTTCTCTATCATGGCTGTGTGCCGCTTGATGAGAAGGGAAACTTCCGTAAAGTTAAGATTGGCAGCAAACAGTATTCTGGCAAAGAACTTTATGATGTGCTTGAGTACTACGCAAGAAAGGGATATTACGAGCAGGATAACAGAGAAGAACATGAATATGGAAAGGATATCATGTGGTATATCTGGTCTAATGAGAACTCCCCAGTCTATGGCAAGGAAAAGATGGCGACATTTGAGCGGTATTTCATTGCCGATAAAGAAGTGCAGATTGAGAGAAAAGACCATTATTACCGCCTGATAGAGAGAGAAGATGTTGTAAATAATATCCTCAAAGAATTTGGCGTAGATATCGAAAAAGGTCATATTATCAATGGGCATATGCCTGTTCACGTAAAAGAGGGTGAATCCCCTGTCAAATGTAACGGTAAAGTCATGATCATTGATGGTGGCTTTTCGAAAGCATACCGCGGAACGACAGGAATTGCCGGTTACACCCTTATCTATAATTCAAGAGGTCTGCGTCTTGTTTCTCATGAGACATTTACTTCGACAGAAGACGTTATCGAAAAAGAGATAGACGTACATTCTGATACCGTTATCCGTGAGGTTTCTGCTCAGCGTGAGAGAGTGATAGATACCGAAACTGGCCGCCAGTTGAAAGAGCAGATCAGTGACCTTGAGAAGCTGCTGCATGCTTATCGGACGGGACAGATTTTGGAAAAAGAATAAAAGGAGACGAACTCCAAAAAGAGAATCCATAGAAGGGCATATTTCTCTTGTAAACTAACATATATTTAATAAGACAATCTGAGATAGTGTGTTACGTTTTTTTATAAACAGGGAGATTTTTATCTTCTTCTAGCAAGAAGATTCCCCATTTAAGGGGATATCACTCGGTATACAGAGAAAACGGGAGGGTTGCTATGAATATGGACAGGAGCCAGAAGAATTTGGAGAGGAAAAAGGATGATAGAACGATTGAATATTTAGAATTGAAGTATGATACAAATATACAAAGGGGGCTTACGCTGGCAAAAGTGAGGCAGAAGCAGCGTGGGAAGAGGAGTTCTAGGAATAGTATAACGAAAGAGAAGAAGCGGATTTGGTTTATGTGTTTAAAACAGGAGTGCCAGAATCTGCTTTTCTTTTTCTTTCTATATTTATGTGTGGTAAGTGTTTTGTTTCAATTTGATCAAAGAGTAAAAACAGTGTTGTTTGTGTCTTTTATGGTATTTCTTTTTGGGAAGGTGGAAAAGACATTTCGTTATAGTAAAGTATTATTTAAGAAGGAAGAAATATATAAAACTAAAGTAGTGGTTTTACGAGAAAATATATTTCAATGTGTGCAGGTAAATAGTCTTGTAAAAGGGGACATTGTGCGTTTGAAAAGAGGGGAAAAAGTTCCGCTCGCTGTTATAAGTTTAAAGTTACCATATAAAGAATATAAACAGGGAGAAATTTTTGCAGAAAATACAGGACGGGCTATTGTAACACAGCAGGTGGTGTATCCTTTCTTTGAAAATGTGAAAGAGAATACAGGTATAAACAGAACTGTTAAAATGACAGAGAATATAGAAGATAAGTATGTAGAAAAAAATGAAAGCATGAAAGGAAAAATCTCTTTGAATACAATTGGTAAACAAAGGAAGAAACAAGGAAGACTATATGCGGCAGAGGAGAAAGAGAGAGAAGAAAATGGAGGAAGTTATACAGAAAATATGATTCTCCAGGAAATTTTTATCCGTCAGGGAATTTATTTTCAACCAGATTTTTTAAAAAAAACTGCGGTAGAAGGAGAAAGGCCAATCGTTGCTGTTGGTTTTGAAGATATATATTTCCCGTCCAGATTTCAAAAGGAGAAGTTTCAGCGATTTATGCAGGAATTAAAGAAAACAGGTGTGAAATACTTCTTTTTTACGAATCAGAACAGAGAATCGGCATTTTCTATTGGAAAACAGACGGGAATAGTGAAAGAAAAAAGAGAAGTGATAGATAGAAAACAGTTTTTGCTTCTAAAAAACGTGGCTCTCGAAAAACAGATAAAAAGTATTCGCATTTATTGCGGACTTTCAGAAGTCGAAAAAAGCCAGATTATAGCCATATGGAGAAAACATCAGCAGGAATATTCAAAAAAATTCTTGCAAAAGCAGGGAAGAATCCTGTTTATGTCTGGTTTAAATCAGAGTGGCAGAGAAAAAATAACAGAAGATTGTGTATACGCCTGTTGCCATAGCGGCAGCCAGGAGGGGGATATCTGGTTCAAAAAAAATTGGAGAGATACAATCGTAAAATATCTTACTGGACAAAATATCTGGCAGAAATTTCTTGAAAATACCCAAAAATGGGAAGGACAGATTCTGGCAAGCTTATGTATATTTATGCTCATATCTCTTCTGCTGTCCTTATATATGCCACAACAGGAAAACATGCAGAAAATTACACAGACAGGAAGCCTATTTTGTGCAGCATATATTATTGGAAAAGAAATTGTAGAAGAAGGATTCCGCAAATGGTTTCTGAAAAAATTGAAAAATAATTAGATTCTGATTTGCGTAGCAAAGGAGACACCGCTGTAGAGAAATCTGTAGTCGGATTGCCAGAAGGGTTCTTCCTCGTATTTTTTGAGCAATCCTACAGAAAATTTACAGCGGCTAACTATTCCAAATCCTACAAATCAGTTTCATGGAAAGCTATAATCGTCTGAATGATATCCAAATCCTATAATATGAATTCTGATTTTGCCTCGGCAACCTGGAAGTTTACAAAATTAATACCACTTATGGATTATTGAATTTTATCCTGCGTTTATGCTAATATAATTAACAAGCGTAACGATATGAAAAGGCTGAAGGATTTCGTATCATTACAAATATCTTACTAATAATATATTTTAGGAAAGGAAAAGCTATTCAAGCGAAAGCTTCAATAGCAGGATAGAATGATGGAACTGTTAAAAACAGGAGCGTATCTTGTAAATGGAACAGAAATTATAGAAGATACTCCGGAAGCCCAGGCAAGACTGCAGGCAGTGGCTGGTCCGGATGCACCTTCTAAAGAAGAAGCAGCGAAGGGAACAATTGCTTATGGTATTTTAGAAGCCCATAATACTTCTGATAACATGGAAAAGTTAAAAATTCGTTTTGATAAGTTAACTTCCCATGATATCACTTATGTAGGAATTATCCAGACAGCACGTGCATCAGGATTAGAGAAGTTCCCTATGCCATATGTTCTCACAAACTGTCATAACAGCTTATGTGCTGTTGGTGGAACAATCAACGAAGATGACCATATGTTTGGACTTACCTGTGCGAAAAAGTACGGTGGAATCTATGTACCTCCTCATCAGGCAGTTATCCATCAGTTCGCAAGAGAAATGCTTGCCTGCGGTGGAGCAATGATTCTTGGTTCTGATTCTCATACCCGTTATGGAGCACTTGGAACAATGGCAATGGGTGAAGGCGGACCAGAGCTTGTAAAGCAGCTCTTAAACCAGACTTACGATATTAATATGCCAGGTGTTATTGGAATCTACATGACAGGAGAGCCAATAAAAGGTGTCGGTCCACAGGACGTAGCTCTTGCGATTATCGGAGCAGTATTCCAGAATGGTTATGTAAATAATAAAGTTATGGAGTTTGTTGGACCAGGTGTTGAGAAGCTGAGTGCAGACTTCCGTATCGGTGTTGACGTAATGACAACAGAGACAACCTGTCTTTCCTCTATCTGGAAAACAGATGATGTAATTAAAGATTTCTATGATATCCATGGAAGAGTAGAAGATTACAAAGAATTAAATCCTGCAAAAGTTGCTTACTATGACGGAATGGTTAAGATTGATTTAAGCAAGATTCGTCCAATGATTGCTATGCCATTCCATCCAAGTAATACATATACGATTGAAGATATGAATAAGAACCTGATGGATGTTCTTCACGACTGTGAGCAGAAAGCACTTGTCAGCTTAGATGGACAGGTAGACTTTAAACTTACCGATAAAGTTCGCGATGGAAAGCTCTATGTAGAACAGGGAATCATCGCAGGATGTGCCGGTGGTGGATTTGAAAACTTGTGCGCAGCAGCAGATATTATCAAAGGAAAATCTATTGGAGCGGATGAATTTACATTAAGTGTTTATCCTGCAAGTACACCAATCTACATGGAATTAGTAAAGAATGGTGCAGCAGCAGCCCTTATGGAAAGTGGTGCTATCGTAAAAACAGCATTCTGTGGTCCATGTTTCGGTGCGGGAGATACGCCATCCAACAATAGCTTAAGTATCCGTCATTCCACAAGAAACTTCCCGAACAGAGAAGGTTCTAAGTTACAAAATGGTCAGATTGCTTCCGTAGCATTAATGGATGCCCGCTCTATCGCAGCAACCGCAGCCAATAAAGGATACCTTACGCCAGCAACAGACCTTGATGTAGAATATACAGGAAGAAAATATCACTTTGACAGCAGCATTTACGCAAATCGTGTATTTGACAGCAAAGGAGTGGCAGATCCATCTGTAGAGATTAAGTTCGGACCAAATATCAAAGACTGGCCAAAGATGAGCGCACTTCCAGAAAACATGATTCTGAAAGTTGTGTCCGAGATCCATGATCCAGTTACAACGACAGATGAATTAATTCCATCAGGAGAAACATCCTCCTACCGTTCGAATCCACTTGGCCTTGCAGAGTTTACTCTTTCAAGAAAAGATCCTGCTTATGTAGGACGTGCCAAAGAAGTAAGAGCAGCACAGGAAGCAGTAGAAGCGAACAGCAATCCAGTAGAAGCATTAGCAGAATTAGCACCAGTAATTGATGCAATTCACGCTAAGTATGCAGATGTTACCAATGAAAATATTGGAATCGGAAGTACAATCTTTGCTGTAAAACCAGGTGACGGTTCCGCCAGAGAACAGGCAGCATCCTGCCAGAAAGTATTAGGTGGCTGGGCTAACATTGCAAATGAATACGCTACAAAGCGCTATCGTTCCAACCTTATTAACTGGGGTATGCTTCCATTCCTTATTGAAAAAGGTGACCTTCCATTCGCAAACGGAGATTACATTTTCCTGCCAGACGTAAGAAAGGCAGTCGAGACAAAGGCAGCAGAATTTGAAGCTTATGTTGTAAAAGACGGAAGTCTCACACCATTTGCTTTAAAAATGGGTGAATTAACAGATGATGAGAGAGAGATTATCTTGAAGGGATGCCTCATTAACTACAATCGACAGTAATTCTGAGTTGCCGCAGGCAAGGTAGACGGTGCTACAGAGGAAGTAGCGTTCGGATTACCAGAAGATTATGAGTAGAACCACTAAAAAATTGCCCCATTTTGTTCCGTTGTGCTAAATGGGGTAGATTTTTAAGTGGTTCTTTCTTGTGTTTTTTGAGCAATCCGACTAAAAGCTTTTGTAGCGTCTCCCTTGCCTGTGGTAAATCAAAATTGTATACATATTAGTGCACTATTGACAAAAGGAAAGTATTTGGTATATCATAAAAAAGATTATTAACTTTTAAATGTAAGTTATCTAAAAATCAGAACAAAAGACAATTGACAACATTGAATGAGAGAAGAAGGAGTGGAGTAAGTATGAAGGTTTCAGGAAATGACCTGTTTGTAACGGCAATGAAAAAGGAAGGCGTGGATACGATTTTCGCATATCCGGGTGGCATGGTCGTCAATCTTCTAGATGCACTCCATGATTGTCACGGGATTGACCTCGTATTACCAAGACATGAGCAGGGGTTGATTCACGCAGCGGATGGTTATGCCAGAGCAACCGGCAAGGTTGGTGTATGTTTAGTAACCAGTGGACCGGGTGCTACGAACTTAGTAACAGGAATTGCTACAGCAAACTATGACAGTATTCCATTAGTATGTTTTACTGGCCAGGTGCCAGAGCATTTGATCGGTAATGATGCGTTTCAGGAAGTAGATATCATTGGAGTGACTAGAAATATTGCGAAGTTTGTTATCATGGTCCGTGATAGAGAGATGTTAGCACAGCGAATTAAGGAAGCATTTTACATTGCAAGATCAGGAAAGCCAGGGCCGGTTCTTGTAGATTTACCAACAGACGTTATGGCAGAACTGGGTTCAACTTCTTATCCAACAGAAGTAAATATCCGTGGATATAAGCCGAATAAGGGTGTTCATGTAGGACAGCTTAAGAAGGCGATTAATCTGTTAGAAGAAGCGAAAAAGCCGATGTTTTTAATCGGTGGGGGAGTAAATCTCGCTCATGCTCAGGAAGAGATGACAAAGCTTGCAGAAAAGATTGATGCTCCAGTAATTACGACCGTTATGGGACGAGGAGCTATTTCCACAGAGCATCCTTTATATATTGGTAATATCGGAATGCATGGTTCTTATGCTGCTAATAAGACTGCAGATGAGTGCGATTTAATGTTCTCTATCGGATGCCGTTTTAATGACCGGGTAACTGGTGAGATTAAGAAGTTTGCACCGAATGCTAAGATTGTCCATATTGATATTGAATCCGCAGCGATTTCAAGAAATGTTACAGTAGATATTCCGATTGTTGCAGATGCGAAGGCAGCAATCTTAAAGATATTAGAGCATACAGAACCAATGAAGCATGAGGAATGGATTGCAGAGGTAAAAGGCTGGGATAAAGAATATCCTCTTCATATGGAAGTAGAAGAGGGAGTAAACCCACAGCGTATCATCGAGACTTTGAATGAAGTGTATGCAGACAGAGATACAGTATTTACCAGTGATGTAGGACAGCATCAGATGTGGGCTTCCCAGTATCTGAAGTTAGATGCGACTCATAGATTAGTACAAAGCGGAGGACTTGGTACGATGGGATTTGGCCTTCCATCTGCCGTAGGAGCACAGATTGGATGTCCAGAGAAGTCTGTCGTATCAATCAGTGGTGACGGTGGATTCCAGATGAACATGCAGGAGCTTGCAACAGCAGTATGCCAGGAACTTCCGTTAGTAAACATTGTATTTAACAATAATCGTCTCGGAATGGTTCGCCAGATGCAGGAACTCTTCTTTAAGAAGCGTTATACAATTACCTGCCTGCGCTATCATAAGTCCTGCAAGGGTAAATGTGGTACACCGGGCTGGGTATGTCCAGAGTATGTTCCTGATTTCGTAAAGATGGCAGAAGCTTACGGTTCTAAAGGATATTTTGTTACAAGTAATGATCAGTTAAAAGATACGATTCTTGAGGCGAGAGAGTACGCAGAGAAGAATAAGAAACCAGTTATTGTAGAATGTATGGTTGCTCCAGATGAACTGGTTATGCCGATGATCAAGGGTGGAGCAAGCTTTGAAGATATTATGTTATAGGAGGATGCAGAGATGAGAGAGATAAATACAGAAAAGAAAAAAAGATGGGTATCTCTGTATGTGGAGAACCGAATTGGTGTATTAGCACGTATTTCAGGAATGATGTCTGGAAAGTCCTATAACATTTCAAGTATTACAGTAGGTGTTACAGAAGATCCTACAGTATCAAGAATGACAATTGGCCTTTCTTCTGACGATGCAACTTTTGAGCAGATTAAAAAGCAGTTAAACCGCTGCGTAGAGGTAATTAAGCTTAACGATATTACCGATGCCCCAACCCATATGAAGGAGATTCTTTTCGTGAAGATTCATGAATGTTCTGAATTTGAGAAGGGTGAGATTTTCCGTATCTCACAGGTATTTGGAGCTAAAGCGATTGACTACGGTATTAACAGTGTTCTTTTAGAGAGTGTAAATACAGAGGGACGTAATAACGACCTTATTGCTCTTTTAACAAGAAAGTTTGATCATGTGGAAGTTGTTCGAGGTGGTATTGTTGCAATAGAGTCTATCAGCATGATTGACCGTTAATATTTAGAATAAAATATTGTTTTTCCATTATAGAATTTACGATTTAGAGCGTATTTGAAGAATTATTTCAACAATCGGTATATTTGTTTTGTAGAGAATATGTCCTTTGTTTGGATAAGATTTCCATAAATTGTGATTTATACTTAACAGAAAGTATTTTTGAATGCGGCTTAACAGAAGGGTATTTAAACATCTATGTTTAGATACTCTTCTTTTTTTGCTTTTGGGATTGGAATGTTATATATGGGGAAATGAAAGTACAAAAATATAATTGATGAATAAAAAAGAAATAAAGTAAAATATTGACAATTAAGAAGCGGAATGCTAAAATGAAATGGAAATATTTCCTAAAAATGAAAGGAGTGTAAAACGAGAAGAGAGATATTTTAAGCAACAGGGAAATATAGAATTTTTCAGGAGGGCAGAAAATGCGGATATTTTTTAGGAGAATCCTTATTTTTGTTTTAGTAGCTGCACTTTTTTTTACAAATATCAACATAAGCGTAGCTGCTTCTGGAATAGGGAAAGAGAGTTTCTACCAGATGAAAAATGAACAGGAAGATACCAGACAGATAGAGAATATTACAACAGAAAGTCAGGAGAGTACGACAGCCATTTCTAAAGAAACAACGGAAGAAAAGGAAAAATCAGAGCAAGGAACCACGGAGCAGCATAATGAAGCAGAAGAAAAGAGTACAGAGCAGGAATCGGAAAGTGCAGGAACACAGGATAAATCTCAGCAACAACAGGAGAAATTAACAGGTTCAGAACTAAAAGAAGGGGGACAGACAAAAAAATCTACAGAAAGGAATCAGGAACAGTCCACAGCGGAGCAGAGGGAAGACGAGGAGGAAGAGTCTGTACCAGTAGTAATGTCTACTCATCCAAGCACAAACCATTCTGTAACAATGCCTGATGTTACCAGCCATTATTTTTTATTACAAAAAAACAGCAAAAAAGTGGGAAGCGTGACAGGAAAAAATCTGCTTACAGTAGCCAATGCACAGGCGGCATCGAAGTATATTTATGAAAGTTATTCAAATGGAAGACAGTACAATTTTACTCCCCGTTTTAATAATAACAGTTCAGTAAGCGTTGGTGGAGGAACAGGCGGAGAAGTTTCTTTTACAAAAGTGAAAAATGGAACAGAAAGTGAATTTGGTACTTTATATCCTGCCGTATCGAAAGGACGTATTGCATCGAAAGTATTTAATTTACAGAAAACTACGGTGAATCCATATGCAGTATATAAAGATGTTGGAAATTGGTATGATTATAATACGAAGAGAACATATAAGATTGATTTAAAGATTACAGTAACAGGATATAAATTTCCAAGGGCAGCGATAAGAAAGCAGTTGTCGAATCAGGATTTAAAAGCGCCATATATTGGATTCCAGAAGAACAAGATTGGTATATCTGTTATGGGTACAGATTATGTGCAGACTCGCATGGATTTCTATTATAGTGGAACGACAACACCGGTTTCAGGAATCAAAGGATTAATTCAGTTTTGTGATATTGATGCACAGCAGGGTGTTGATTTTGGAACAGGTTTTGAGAAAGTACTTATGTTTCAGATGCAGCAGTCAAAACTTCAGTATAATGCGACAGGATTGATTACTGGTTCGAAAGGATATGTTTCTTCAAGGACGAGTGAAGGTTTTGACAATAATGATGAGACAACAACCGCAGTTGGAATTTTTGCGGGAAGTACGGTGAATTGTCGATGGACAGTAGCCAAATGTGACCAGAAGGATACGGGCGGTAATGCGGCATATGCGGTAAAAAGTGGATATGGGATTCCAGCGGATAGTTCACTGGCAGATTCTACATCCTATTATTGGTCAAACAGTACAGGACTGCTTTCGATTCGTGCAGATGTAGGGATTGGATTATTACCAGATGAAGTAAAGAAAGCGATTTATCATGGAAAAATCAATTCTAAAAATTCAGAATCAGCAAAGAAATTTCTGGGGTTGTCTGATAGAAAGGAGACATTTTCCTATGTTTTATCTGCACCAGTTCCGAGTCCGTCCAATGTAACTACGGCGAAGTATACATCATTTCAGTTTGAGGATAAAGTAGAATCGCTTTTGAACGTAAAAGATGTGAAAGTATATGCAGATGAGGCGGTAAATAATAATGTCCAGGCTGATCAGATGAATTATACAGATGTAAGTGCTAATTTTAATATAACAAAAACGCAAGGGACAGATCATGCCACGACAGTGAAAGTGGCAGCGAAAAATGCGAAGTTATCAGCGGCGGCTTTTTATGGACACAGTTATTATGTGCATATAGAAGTGCAGATGAAATCGGATGAAGAGTTACATAAAATTAATAAATCAGTTGCGGACTGGTATCAGACAGATAATACTGTGACTGCGAAAGTATCTGAGGCAGGAAAATGTCAGGGAAGTGTAGCAGTTTTAAATAAGGGAACATTAAATGTAGCAAATAATCAGGGTGGTTCAGTAAAAAAAGAATCGAATTATGTGGCATCTAAAGCAGGGATGATAATTAAAGTAAAAAAGACAGATCAAAATAGCGGGCAGCCAATCGAAGGAGTGACATTTGGTTTATTTGGCGGTGAAAATGTCAGTATAGATAAAGCAGAACCAATAGATACGGCAGTAACAAATAAAGAAGGAATTGCTGTATTTAAGACAGGAACTAGCTATAGTTTTTATAAAGATAAATATGGAGATGGTCCATATTGCGTTAAAGAAATTGCTATTCCTGCAGTCTATAAAAATGTGTGGAAGCCATCCCTTAATAAAGAGTGGACTTACAAAATTCCAACTTTAAAATCAGAAGCTCTGTTTGATCTTTCTTCAAATATACCACTGGAGGCACAGTTAGAAAATACAAATTATCAGGCGGAAAAGAATTTAATAAAGGTTTACAAAAAGAGCAAAGATACGGGAGCATATTTATCTGGAGCGGAATTTACCCTGTTACAGTGGTCACAATCTAAAAATCAATATGAAGATTTACCAGAAGCTTTCCTTCTGCTTTTGGATTTAAAGAACGGAACAGAATATCAAATGCTGCTGGTGCTTCATCTGTCGTATGAAATTCTGTATCCTCTCCACGTATGGTTTTTGCCATATCCTCTTCTACCAACGCGGTTCCTATCTGAATCGTATCACCTTCTATACAATTCATAATTTCTTCCAGGGAGCAGTCTCTATATTCTTCTACAGTATATTTTAGAATATTACTCATAATTGGTTTATATGAAAAAATATTCTTTGCTGACTGATCTTTCGTTTCTTTTCCATCTATCGTCTTTAGTGTTACAGAAATACTGTCTTTCACATCCATAAGTCTCTCCCTTGACCAGCTTTTATTTGTAATTTAAGTATATATCTTTTGAGGGAACATAGCAACTACAGAATTCTACTTATTCATTCCACGTATCCCTTCTTAACTCAAAACATCTATACGATAGCCCCATATTCTTCTGACAGCTCCTCATTGTCTTTAAATGAGCTAAAAACAAGTCAAGCATCAGCATATCCGGAGATTCTTCTCTTGGATATATCTGATGCTCTCTTTTTCTTTTCGGAATTTCAGGCTTACTTTCATTTCTACGGTGGCCTCTCGAAGCCCTCTTATCTCTTTTGTCAATAAACTTGCACTATAATTTCCTGCTATATTTTCTCTGGCTTTTTTCTTCTCTCTTTCCACTCTATCCGATTTTAT
>OGOU01001894.1_pt1 | contig 15535 bp, 15 predicted proteins | sample 1552721 | NCBI WGS metagenome assembly OGOU01 (sample SAMEA2580176, study PRJEB22360) | human gut metagenome | biome: human gut; feature: human-associated habitat; material: faeces | place: Denmark | collected 2008/2010 | reverse complement strand
AATTTTATCATCTCTTTGACTCTTTTATGAGTCAACTTTTTTCAGGGCGAGACAGTCTTAATCTGCTTGTCACCTTTGTTGACTTTACAGAGGGAGATGTCATCGCCCATGACTTTGCTGATTTTCAGTCGCCCGATTTCGGTCTTCGCTTCTTTTCCGGCTATTGTTTTGACGGTATAGACATCAAACTGCATTCCTTCGGAGACGCCGTTTGCCGTTCCGAGGTCGACATAAACGGTTTTCTGTTTGTCTTTGTCGATTTCGCCACGCTCGATGATTGAGGCATATAGCGGGAAGATAGCGTTGTAATATGTTGTCACTTTGTAAGAAAGAGCTTTTAGCGCACCGTCCATGGCGCGTTCTCGCGAGCCCATCCATCCCAGGTCATTGTCTGACACGCTGAATATATGGCTGTCAATCATCTCTGCGCTTTGGGCATCGCTCAGATTGACCGTAACAGAAATTAATGCTTTATAATATTCGTTGCCGGTACCTCCTTTTTTGGCCGGCGGGTCAATCTTGCTGGTGGTGCTTATGTTGGATATGCTGCCACTCAATATATAGTCGTGGCCGATGCCGTCGGGGGCGCCCTCGATTATCGTCAGTCGCCGGGCGTTGTCAAGGCCCGAAACGACACTTGCTTTGACGGCTTCGGAATATTCGGGAAGCTGCGAGGTGGTTTTACCGGTCAGCATGGTTTCGGCCAAGCCTCCCAGCACGTTGCCGACAGTGGCTTTCTTTTCGGGGGCACTATATTTGACTTCGCCTGTTTTGACCTTATAACATACATTTTTAGATGTCTGTGCGTTAACATGGCCTGATGCAGACAAGGCCAGACACAGCAACAATGCATTGATTACCTTCATATTTCTACAATTTGCATTAATGGTGGGTATTGTTTGGGAAATTTTTGCTTACATCAGCATCCCGATTTCGTCAAGTTCTTTCTGGCTGACTTTGAGTTCGGATTTGTTGCGATTATTGAGTTCGCGTGCGCTTTCGAGAAGTTGGCTCAGAAGCGCGATTTCCACCGGCGTGGAATCAATTATACGGATGACGAAGCTTTGGTCGAGCATTTTATTCACTATGTATAATCCCGAGTCGCTAAGCGAGGGAGAACTCGAGTCGTAGATGCGCGTGAACGCATTATATTTGTCCTTCTCGAACCGGTCGTACTCTTCTCCGCATTTGCGCATCAGCGAATAGCAGTTGGCGATACGGCCTATTACCTTCGGGTCATCAATATTGCGCCAGATGTCGAAATTGGAACTGAAAATAGCCTCGGTGGATGTGTCGATAGGACGTACATTGTGCGAATAAAACGCCGATATAAACATGTCGAGCGTGTCGGGACTGACTTTCTCCAAAGTCGCTCGCCTTTCCTCTATATAGCGAAAAATAGAATCCTCCCTGTTTAATTCGCCTATCAATTTACTCATACTGTTTACCGAAGCGTCAAGATTGTGTATCGTCATCATCGCAATTTTGCGCGCCATTGATTCCTTGTCGTTCTTTTCAGAACAATAAGTGACGCCGACCGTTAATACGACACCGAAAACCGTGCCGATGACCGTTATAATGAGCTCAGGTAACAAGCGTTTATACTTTTCGCCCGATTTCTTGTTATCCTTTGATTTTGTCTTACGAACGTATCGCATCAGTGATGTAGAGACTGGTATATATTATCTTAATTATCTGTATCTCGGTCAAGGAGCGTTTTGCAATGCTCGCCCCAGCCGGTCAGTTGGTCAAATCTACATTGATGATAGCGCGCTACCAGGTCCTCCCGGGCAAGTTTTTCGGTAAAATAGACATTGTAGATGAAATCATTTTTGCCGTTGGTCTGCTCGTGGAATACGAGGATTTTGTCAATCGCCTGCTGCACTTTATTCACGTATGGCGCCAATGCAACATTGCCGGTATACAAGACGGCGTTGCGAAGGTAGTCCATAATGTCGACCGACCGTGACGGACGCGAGTTTTCAAACACCGGGTCTGTCTTCTCGGCCATAGCCTTAAGGGCCCTGAGATAGCCCCGGACATATATCTCGCCATTGACAGCCGGCGCGTCGGTACAGCTCGACACACCGTCGAACGATGTTTTCATATAGGCGAATGTGGCATTGAGTGCCGACCACAAGTCTGACAGGTCATCAAGACGTGTCAGCTCAATCACTTCGCCGCAATATCCGTAATCATGATATTCCTTCCACAAATTGATGGTGCGTGAGGCGGTACGTTTAAGCGATCCCTCCAGCGGAATGTCCGCTGACAAGTCGTTGACAAGCGATGCATAATCATGGGCGATGTCGGGAATCGAGAACGGCGAGCCGAGCAGATAGTCTGCCAGGCCCTCCCATTCGGCAAGCATTTCGATGCTGCCTTGCTGACATGAATGTGCTATCATGGCCGCGAGATGGATGCCTGAGTTGCGGATGCCCTCGGCCACCTGATAAGTCGCCATAATTTTACGCCCGTCGGATACGGTGGCGCGGCTCGCTATTTCGGGCAAATCAAGTTCGGGCCGGAATGTGGCACCGTGTCCCGCAAATACAAGGATATATTTTCGTCCCGGGTAAAGCTGCGACGACCATTTAATGAACTCGGCGAGATTCCGGCTGTCGGTAATCTCAAAATTTTCAGGAGCGGAGAAGGTGTCGTCAACCGTCAGTTGTCCGCCTTCGCCTTTAAATCTTCTGACACCGTTGTGCGCCTCGCCCTCTGCCTGACCCGAGAACTTGAAAAGGCAAGTCACTGTCACATCATCATTTGAGGCAGCAGCCGCCGAGCGGACAGCAGCCATCGTCGTCAGGTCGTGCTCCGGGTCCCCGCCCGAACAATAATACATCAGACAGTAGCCCTCGGTCTCAGGGACAATCGGTGTTTGGGGCTCATCATTGTTGTCGCTGCAAGCCGACATAAAAATGCCGATCGCTAATGCCAATGTCTTGCAAGATATTGATTTGGGTATTCTCATAGGATTTTTGCCGGTATATTGGCTGACAGTTAGAGCCGAGGCTTATAAGCCCCGACTCTTTTTTTTATGTCAGACCGCTGTAAAGCGTTTTTTATGTCAAATCAGAATACGAAGTTGACACCAAAGTCAAAATCATTCGTACTCAGAGCTGAAACTTGGCCATTTGCATCTACACCGATGGCAACAGCAACGGGGTGATTGAGCAGATAATCATGCATCCGATCGCCGGCAACAGCATGGCCTAATTTAACCCCGGAGGTGGAAGATGAGAATAGTTTGCCGTCCTTATAGCTGGCTGCGGCAATTGACCCGTTGACCTTGAATTGATAGGTCTTTGATGCATCGATGTCCTGTTTGGGGACGAATGTGAGGATTGCACCCGCTTTCTGGGGGAACGGAGTCTTGCTGTCGGTGGATTTCCAGGTAGTTTTGCTCTTTGTCACTGTCTGAGAGGTGAATGTGCCGTCGGGATTGGCAAAGTGTACGGTGACATCGGCGGTGTTGAGTACATCTTCCCCGATTTCAAACGTAATCTCATAAGAAGCCGACCAGGTGGCCGGCATGTCCGGTTCGTCTTTGTCGTCATCTCCGCATGCTGTGAAGCCTAAGCCGACAAAAGCAAGAAGCATAGCCAGCATCATTCATGAAATAATCTTTTCTTTCATTGTTGTAGGTTTTTAACTGTTTTTCTTTCTAATGTATATATTATGATACCTATGGATAGGATAGTTGGGCATCATCGTCCCGACAGGCTGTTATCTGATGATTTTGCGGCCGTCGGATGTTATTACTATGCCATGGTATGATTCGCCGACCTCGACACCGAAGACGTTGTAATATTTGACAACCGGCTTGGCGGCATTGTCGATTATCACATTGCCTACCCCCGAATCATCGGTATCAAAAGTAAGGTTCAAAGTCGTTTCATACTTTTGAGCGCCATTAAATTTGACTACAATCTCAAGTGGAATTTTGCCGTCCTCGTATTCATTGACAACCTTGGCTGTCACTTTGTCAAGTGGAATTTTGAGCGTGGCCGTGTAGTGCATATCCGAGTCGGCCCATGCCGGATCACTGTAATCTTTCGAGGTCGTCTCTTCAAGCAATTTTGCGCTAACAGTCACGGTAGGCTCGGCGAAACCGTCTTTGCTTCCCACGTAGGGATAACGGTAATTCATATCCAATGTCACGACAGCCTCTGTGCTTTCGCCCACTTTATAGGTATTCCTGTCTAAAGATATTTCAGGCTTAAAGGTGTCCTTGACAAAAGCGTTGAACTGATAGTTGGCAGGGGCAAAATCAGAGACAAGTGTATAAATGTATTTACCCGGTTCAATGTTATCACCGGCATCAAGACGTAAGGAATCCATAGCCGCCAAGGTCGGTGTATTGGATTTCAGTTCGAAAACCTCGTCGCGCTCTACAATTGCGGTTGTGGGATCATTTGCCGTTGCAAACGTCCAGTGCAGATGCTTCTGGCCGACGAAATCGGCCACTTCGTAAGGATAACCGCTCGTGAAAGTCATTTTGGGTTGCAGCGATGCGCCGACGATTGTAGAATTGTCTGCAATTTGCATACCCGGTTCATCGGGCAATGTCACCTTGGTTTCGAATGTATAAAGGTCCGGCGTGATTTCAGCTTTGAATTTATATTCGCCGCCACGCAAGATGGTGAACCCGTGAGTAGGAGATGTGCTGTATGAACTTGTGAATTGGAGCATTCTGAATGTCTCAGTAAGGTCCTGCTCGGCGTGCATCACCACGTTCCCTTCCAAGTCGCTTACCTCATATATCAGACGGGGATTTTCGGGTATGACAACTTCATCCGGGATTTCCTTGCAGGTGAAAAGTGTAATGCCGAACATCTCGAGTCCGGCATGGAGTCCGTCGCCATGCCACTCCTTGGGATCGCCGTATTCAATAACTTTTGTGGTCTTTATTATCACGTTTTTTACCGCCAAATAGTCATATGAGCCGGCCAAAGGGATGTATTCAACATTCTGTCCCACTGTCGTTGACGTGCCATGCATGCATATTACTGCCGTCAATAACTTCATGGATTTATTAAAGCAAATCATTGCAAGATTTTAAAATTTAGTTTATTATTCTGATCAGGTTTTGGCGAAACAGGGTTTTTTAGCCCGAGAAGTTTATATAATCTGGATTCCCCTTTGAGAAATCACATGCAAATTTAATCATTTAGACACAATGGCCGAAACGATGTCGGCATCCGCCTGTCTTAAATCCCGCCAAATATGTCTCAAATATTCCCGCATAGTGTTTCAAATTTTACAAACCGCTGTAAACACGCTTTTTATATTTGGGCGTCCCCGAAGCAAATACTTCCCGGACAATTGCCCACACCGATTTAATATCGTAATTTTGCAATCAAAACTTTTTTAGTATGTATTGCTTTATACGACATATATTGCTCTTTTGCATCATCGCTAATTGTACGATGACTCTTTCAGCAAAATCTCCCGGTCGGCAAAAGCCGGTCACGGAAGAATTTATTAAAGAACTTTACATCGAATATCCTGACAGTTGTCTGAAAATGCTTGACAAGGCACAAGCCGGTAAGCTGAAAACTGATATGCCCGTTTTCCGGATAGATATTCTGCGCGCGATGTGTTATGAGATAAAGGGCGATTATCCGGCCAAAGAACGTTGCACCCGCCGCCTGTTGGATGATGATTCTGTAAAGCTTGTTCCGGACAGGAAACTGAAGGTTATGGTCATGCTCGCCGGAGTTCTTGACCGTCAGAACAAATATGAGGACGGAATAAAAGTTTGCCGCGAAACTATCAATCTGGCGCGAAGCTTGGGCAAAAAGAAAGAGGAGGCCGAAATGCTCTCGACTCTTGCGCGCATCAGCTACAACATGAAGAATAATCAAGCCGCTCAGGAATACTTCATGCAGGCAATCAAGATACTTAAGGACACTGATGACGTGCGCGAGATGGCTTTTCTATCGACAATCTATGGCGAAACCATGACATTCCTGATAGATACCGGCCGTAACAAAGAAGCCATTAAAATTGGACGGGAACGTGAGGCTCTTATCGATAAGATGAGTACACTGCCGGGGCCGCCTCCGGGATATATCGATCAGCAATACGGCTTCCTATATGCAAAGATGGCACTTCTATTTACCGACGAAGGACTTGACAAAGATGCTGCCGAAATATATGATAAATTTCAGAAACTTGATTTTGCAAATACTCCAAACGGTAAATCTTTTATTGTACCATATCTGCTGAAGGTCGGCCGCTATGCCGATGCACTCCGAAACAACGAAGCTTATATAAGCAGCTTCGCCGGCGATACCATAAGCTCTGACTTTCTGGGGGCTTTGCAAAATCAAGCCGAAGCTTTCCGCGGCTTAAAGGATTATGAGGCTGCTGATTCCTTTTCCCGACGTTGCTACGCTATCCAGGACAGCATATATAAACGTGAATCGGAAAGCAAAGCTCACGAGTATGCCGCATTGTTCGATGCCCAGGAAAAAGATTTGCAGCTGACCAAAGCCAGGGCTCATTCACATCTGATGTCCGTTCTTATTGTCAGTTCGACTATTCTGATTGTCCTCCTGCTTTTCATTCTTTGGCTTGTGTCACGAAATCTCAGAAGGACCAAAAAACGCAACCGCATTGACGCACACCGCATTGATGAACTCATTGCCCAGAAAGAAGATTTGCGTAAAGCATTTGCACGCTCGCGACAACTGTCTGTTAATAGCGATGCTGAGGACGTGGTGGATGCCGGCTCTGAAATCATGTCTGACAACCCGAACGACATCGACAAAGATTATCAGTTGTTTATGCAGATGGACACCATTATCACAGAAAAAAGGCTGTTTCTTAATCCCAAACTGACGCGCGAAGACATTCTCCGCACTACCGGTGTAAGCAAAAATTCATTGGTACCCATCCTTAGAAAATATGCCGAGTGCAACAACTTCAACGATTATATCAACAGATTGCGTCTGGAATTTGCCATTAAGCAAATAAAAGCGAATACACTCCTGACTATTGACGCAATTGCCAAATCATCAGGCTTCAACAGCCGCAGCACTTTCTACCGGACATTTCAGAACGTCTACGGCATGACCCCTTCTCAGTACATCGATATCCAAAAGAGAACTCATCCTCGACATGGAAGTGACACCGACAAAGAGATGGATGTGTAACGAATGATTCATTCCCTTCGCACGACGGCCCGGGAATCGACAATTCAGGGCACCTCGCACCGGCGCATGTGGTCTTAGCCGGGGGCATTGTCAAGGTAGGGCTTTAGAGCGTCTTCGAGGTTTTGGCCGGCGGTCAATCCAAGTTTGCGGCGCAGTCGCCAACGCGACTGTTTCACCGATTCGGTTTTGATACCAAGTATTCGCGCCACTTGATTTATATCTAAGTTGAGTGCTGCGAAAGCTGCCAGTTTCAGGTCCATAGGCGAGAGTTCGGGATAAGCCTCTTTGAGCCGCTGTGTGAAATTTGGATTTATCGAGGCAAAAGTATACAGAAACGAATCGTTGTCCTTGTTAGCTATCTGCATGGACATGATTTTATGCTGCAAGGTTTCTTTTTCGAGCTTGGTCCTCATCTGGCGCATAATCTGCCGGTGATGTTCGCGATGAAACAGCCCTGAATTACAAGGAGAAATAACAATAACAGACGGAGGTAAAAAGTTTACTTTAGTCGACCACGTAAACGAATTGACTTATACAAGCATCATGACACGCACAAGCCTTAATGATGAATCGGAAGACTGAAAATAGGTCTTCAACCAGCCGTCGGCACCCGGCGGCTGGTTTTATGTATTCCCGTATAGGGAGCTGCCCGAACCTGAGGGAAAGCCGCATACTTACGCTCGCTGCACAGTGATAGGGGCCTCCCGCCCGGAGTGCCACACAGACAACGCCGCATCGCCCGCCCGACACCGCCCACAGCCTGCAGCTGCGGCGGGTACAAAAGCCGCCCGGCGGGAGGCCGGGCGGCGATGGTTGCAGTATGTGGACATGGGCACGCGGTGCGGCCCGGTCGATATCAGGCGAGGAAGCCGAGAAGGACACCGGCAGCGACTGCCGAGCCTATGACGCCGGCTACGTTCGGGCCCATGGCGTGCATCAGCAGGTAGTTCTGAGGGTCATACTCCAGGCCAAGGTTGTTGGAGATACGGGCCGACATGGGTACTGCCGATACACCGGCATTGCCGATAAGGGGATTGATTTTCTTCGACTTGGGCAATATGAGGTTGAACAGCTTGACAAAGAGTACACCCGATGACGATGCTATGACAAAAGCCATGAAGCCAAGGAAGAAGATGAAGATAGTCTGCGGGGTCAGGAACTGCGAAGCCTGTGTCGAGGCACCGACTGTCATACCCAGAAGGATGGTGACGATGTCGGTAAGGGCGTTCGATGCGGTCTTGGCAAGACGAGTTGTTACGCCGCACTCGCGCAGCAGGTTACCGAAGAAGAGCATACCCAGCAGGGGAAGACCCGAGGGGACTACGAAGCAGGTCAGCAGCATGCCTACGATGGGGAAGATAATCTTCTCGTTCTGCGATACGGCACGTGCGGGTTTCATGCGTATAAGACGTTCTTTCTTGGTGGTGAACAGTCGCATCAACGGGGGTTGGATGACAGGCACAAGTGCCATGTATGAGTATGCCGAGACGGCGATTGCTCCCATGAGGTTAGGCGCGAGCTTGGACGACAGGAAGATTGCCGTGGGGCCGTCTGCGCCGCCGATGATGGCAATTGCACCGGCCTGGTCTGGCATGAAGCCTATGGCCAAAGCTACCATATAAGCGCCGAAAATACCGAACTGGGCGGCTGCGCCGATGAGCATGAGTTTGGGATTGGCTATCAGGGCCGAGAAATCGGTCATGGCGCCGATGCCAAGGAAGATAAGTGGGGGATACCAGCCGGCCGAGACGCCGTTATACAGTATATTGAGTACCGAACCTTGCTCGTAGATACCTATCTCGAGGCCGGCACCGGTATTGAAGGGGACATTGCCGATGAGGATACCGAATCCTATGGGCACAAGCAGCATGGGTTCGAAGTTTTTCTTGATGGCAAGCCAGATGAAAAACAGACCCACGGCCAGCATTACGAAGTTGCCGACTTCGGCGTTATAGAAGCCTGTCAGCTCCCAGAACTGCCGGAGGTTGTTCGAAAGAAATTCGCCAAACATTGTATCTGTGTTTTCTTAATTGTTGATACTTCTGTTCCGGATTATTCGATGGTGAGAAGGACGGCACCTTCGAGTACCGAGTCTCCGGCAGCGACAGCAATCGAGGCTACGCGGCCGTCACGTCCGGCATGAATGGCGTTCTCCATTTTCATGGCTTCGAGTACGAGTACGGTATCCGAGGCGCTTACTGTGTCACCGACTTTGACGGGAATAGACATTACGACGCCGGGCAGAGGTGCTTTGACCTGGAATCCGCCTGCTGCGGCGGGTGCGGCTTTGGCAATGATTTTTTCGCCGCTGGCTGTACGCGGTGCTGCGGCAGGACGCGGTGCCGATACTTTTACAGGGGCCGGGGCTTTTTTCTCGAGTTCTACTTTGTAGGGCGTTCCGTTGACTTCCACCTGTGCGATGTTGTCCTCGATGTCGCCGATGGCAACGGTGTAGGTGTTGCCGTTGATTTTATATTTATATTCTTTCATCGTGATAATAATTCGTGGTGTTTTCGGGCGATGTTAGCGCCATCATTTTTATTTGTGAGGAAGTTCGCGGAGTCCGTAAATTTTCGAGCTCCAGGGCGAGTAAGCGCGTTTCACTTTATTGATGGTGAGTACGGTGCTTTCGGTGTCATGGGCGTTGAGGTGCTCGTGCAAAGCCATGACTATGGCGGCGATTTCTTCGCCGGTGTCATGGTCTTCGTGACCGATTTCTTCGACAGCGACACCTTTGGCCTGAGCTTTCTTGACACGCGAGAAGTACTTGCCTATCGAGCCTATGCCATAGAAACAGAGACAGAGTACAAGGAGTGCCGAGAAAACGATGCACATGGCCATGAGGGTCATGGCGAAGCCGTTGGCGTCTTTTTCGTGGAAGTCGTCGATTTTGTGGTTGGAGCCGCGGATGACGTTGGCCGAGCCGGGGGTGACATAGTCGCGGTCGGCGTTTTTATCGCCATGACGCACTGTCCAGGCTCCGTCACCGTCTGTTGCGCGGGCGTAGCTCTGACCGGCGCTCAGACCGGCGGGAACGGTAACCGAGTCAATCAGCGTAATGCCGTCGGCGGCATAGACGCCAATCCAGTTGTCTTTGCCGGGAACAAGTTTGAAGTCGGTATGGAAAGTTCCGCGCTCTGCCTCACCGTCAGCAAAAAATACTGCAAAATGACGCTTGGCAAGTTTGGTGCGGGGGTCGCCCAAAGGCACTGCGTACATCTTTTTCTTGTCCTTGACTGTGGGGTCGTTGGTAATGTATACGCTGGAGATGTCGAGCGGCGCAAAGTTGGCGTTAAATAGCTCGAACCACGCCGTACGCTGCCCGAAGTCGTCGACTACCGACGAATCGTTGACAATCATCACCTCGTTTATCCTCAGGGATTTGAGTCCCTGGGCGAAGGCTCCGCAGGCAACGATGCAGACAGCGGCGATAAGTAGTGATATTCTCTTTTTCATAATGCGGTGGACAGGATCACAGAGGTATATTGCCGTGTTTCTTGGCGGGGTTGGTGACTTTTTTGGTAGCGAGTTGCTGCAGGGCGCGGATGACGCGGAAGCGGGTGTTGCGCGGCTCGATGACGTCGTCGATATAGCCGTAGCGGGCTGCGTTGTAGGGGTTGCAGAACAGCTTGTTGTACTCGGCTTCGTGCTCGGCCAGGACTTTCTTGGGGTCGTCCGATGCTTTGGCTTCTTTGGCGTAGAGCACTTCGACGGCGCCGGCACCGCCCATAACGGCGATTTCGGCTGTAGGCCATGCGTAGTTCATGTCACCGCGCAGCTGTTTGCAGCTCATGACGATGTGAGAGCCGCCGTAGCTCTTGCGCAGGGTGACGGTGACCTTGGGCACTGTGGCTTCGCCGTAAGCGTAAAGCAGTTTGGCGCCGTGCAGGATGACGGCGTTGTATTCCTGACCGGTACCGGGAAGGAAGCCGGGAACGTCGACAAGCGTGACAAGAGGAATGTTGAAGGCGTCGCAGAAGCGGACAAAACGGGCGCCCTTGCGCGATGCGTTGCAGTCGAGCACGCCGGCAAGATATTTGGGCTGGTTGGCCACGATGCCTACGCTCTGACCGTTGAAACGGGCAAAGCCGACGATGATGTTCTTGGCGTAGTCGGCCTGGACTTCGAGGAATTCGCCGTTGTCGACGATAGCGCCGATGACCTCGTACATATCATAGGGACGGTTGGCCGAGTCGGGAATGATTTCGTTGAGCGAGTCTTCGAGGCGGTCGATGGGGTCGGTGCACTCGACAAGCGGAGCTTCTTCGAGGTTGTTCTGGGGGATGTACGAGAAGAGTTTGCGGATGATACGGATAGCGTCTTCGCCGTCTTCGGCTGCAAAGTGGCAGACACCGCTCTTGGATGCGTGCATAGATGCACCGCCGAGTTGTTCTTGTGTGACATCTTCGCCGGTTACGGTCTTTACAACCTTGGGGCCGGTAAGGAACATGTACGAGATGCCTTTGGCCATGATGGTGAAGTCGGTCAGGGCCGGCGAATATACGGCACCGCCGGCGCAGGGGCCGAAGATGCCCGAAATTTGGGGTACCACGCCGGAGGCCATGATGTTACGCTGGAAAATTTCGGCATAACCGGCAAGGGCGTTGATGCCTTCCTGAATACGGGCGCCGCCCGAGTCGTTGAGGCCAATGACGGGTGCGCCCATCTTCATGGCCATATCCATGATTTTGCATATCTTCTGGGCCATGGTTTCGGACAGCGAGCCGCCGAATACGGTGAAGTCCTGTGCGAAAACATAGACCAGACGGCCGTCAATAGTTCCGTAACCGGTGACGACGCCGTCGCCCAGGAATGATTTTTTCTCCTGGCCGAAGTTATGGCAGCGGTGACGGACAAACATATCGATTTCTTCGAACGAACCTTCGTCCAGAAGTTGGGCAATGCGCTCGCGGGCTGTATATTTGCCACGTTCGTGCTGTTTGTCAATGGCTTTTTGGCCGCCGCCGAGACGTGCTTCGGTGCGGAGTTCGATTAGTTCTTTGACTTTTTCGAGTTGGCTACTCATAATATTTTATGCGTATAGGGTTGATATTCTGATACAATTAGGTCCCGCGCATCAGCGACACGCGGGACTGTTGTGTTATTTTTTCTTGGGGTCTTCGCAGAGTTCGACCAGTGTGCCTACCGACGATTTGGGATGTACAAATGCGATGTTGAGGCCTTCGGCGCCTTTGCGGGGTGCTTTGTCGATGAGCTTGCAGCCTTTTTCTTCGAGTTCGGCAAGTGCGTTGGCAACGCCGTCTTCGACTGCGAATGCGACATGCTGGATGCCGCCGCGGCCGCCATTCTTTTCAATGAATTTGCTGATTGCGCTTTCGGGTGCTGTACCTTCAAGAAGTTCGAGTTTGGTCTGACCTACCTGAAAAAAGGCGGTGCGCACTTTCTGGTCTTCTACTTCTTCGATTGCGAAGCATTTGAAACCAAGCATTTTTTCGTAGAAAGGGATAGCCTCGTCAAGCGAGGGGACGGCTATGCCGATGTGTTCGATATGGGAGATTTCCATAACAAAAATTTTTATTGTAAGTTAATTAACTGATTAGAATTCAAGGGTTAAACCAAGGCTATACGACCATCCATGGACGTAGGCCCACATTTGCAGACAAAGGTACTAAAAAAAGCCGATATCTCGGCTTTTTTAATTCAAAAACAAATTTTGTCTCCGGTCTTGTCTCCGCTTGTCTCCGCGACACGCACTCGGACGCACCCGGCACGTACTTTCACCTAAACCTTATTGAGAAAGCTTCATCAGCGCGTGCGCGGGGGATTGAGGACAAACGGATAGTCCTCGCCAAGACGAAATGGAGGATTCTCCGTGATTTTTTCGATATCGGCCCGGGCTTTGGTGACATCATTGTACGAGCTGACAACGACAAAATAATATGGCTCGGCGGTCTGAACGACAAATGTTTCCGGCCACCCCATGCCGACAAGACGTTCGCGCATTGACTGGGCATTGAACAGCTGCTTAAAGCCTCCTATGACAACCATATAGGCTTTAATTGACCCGGTTTTGCCGCCGCCCGACTTTGTGAGGCTGACACGCTGGCTGCGCACATCAAGGGTATCACCGCTGACTACCAGCTGTGTGCGGCGCATCTGCCGGCGATACCGGCCGTAAATGGTTTCGTCAAATTCGCGGGCCGTGGTGTCGCGTCCGTTTATTGTTGCCTCGTAGGCCTTACGGTAGTTTTTTTCGCTGGGTTTGCACGAGAGTATGCCTGTCAACGTCACAGCCGTGACTACGAGCATCATTATTGTGATCTTTTTCATTGTATACGATTTTAAAAGATGTTTGAGCAGCGTGGCCCTAACTTTGCGCCCATGGCTTAAACTGATTAACGCACGCAGGCTTTACCAAGTTCGATGACCTCGAGGTCTCGCATCTGAGCACCGTCGATTGTAAGGCGCACCAGCGTGCGTTCGCGTTGCCATCCGTGAGTGCCCGCTGCACCGGGATTGATATGCAGCAGATTCAGTTCCTTGTCATACATGACCCTGAGAATATGGCTGTGGCCGCACACCACAAGCTGAGGACGCTCGGCGATGAGCAGACGCCTCATTCCCGGTGCCCATCGCCCCGGATAGCCTCCTATATGAGTCATCAGCACTTTGACATCCTCTATACTGAAGGTCATCAGCTCGGGACAAAGGCGGCGCACAAGACCGCTGTCGATATTGCCGCACACGGCACGCACCTCAGGACCTATGCCACGGAGTCGGCGCAGCGTATCGTCATCGCCCACATCGCCGGCATGCCATATTTCGTCACAGCCCGCAAAGTGCATTGCGTAACGGTCGTCCCAACATGAGTGCGTATCGGAGAGTATGCCTATTTTTTTCAATTTATACAGACAAAGACATGAGCCTGTCACTACGGACCGGCCCATGTCTTGTTAATATGATTATTTCAGCTTGATTTTTTTTGCCACATCCTTGGGCACTGCTTCTTTATGCACAAGTATTCCCATGGTCTTGGCCAGGAAGAAAGGCTCGGAAACATAGATAAATCCGTCATAAACCTGATTTGTATCCCACGAATTTTTCACCTTGTAATAACGGTTGCCTTTCTGGTCCTCGGCGATGCCGACAATCTCCATGCCATGGTCATCGGTAGTCTCCTGCGAGTCGAACATATCCTGACGTGACTCCTGCGTGACAACAATTTCCTCGACAGGACCGTCAAAAGCAAATTTTTCTTTCTGCCGGTCTTTGTCCGAAAGTTTGACCCAACGCGAGAGTTCGGTGCCTTCCATGTCACGCTCGTCTTTGCCCTTGGGCATCAGAGCGACACCCTTGTCCCACTTAAAACCATTTTCGCTGACATCGGCGGCCCAAGCAACAGGATAACCGTTATTCAGTGCATTGTCTACGACGGCTTTCATCTCGTCAAGCGGAAGGTTGTAGTACTCACCGTTGACCCAGTTGTCAGGGACTTCGAGCACAAAAGTCTCATAGAAAGGATGATGCGTAAACGAGCTTACCATCACATAATCATCAGGCTTGTACGGAAGCGAGGCAGCATAACTGCGGGGAGTGTAAGTCTTGCCTTTATAAGTAAAGCTCTCAGGCAATTTGCCTAAATATGCGTCAAGGACGCCGGCAACAGCAGGACGCCAGGCCTTGGAAATCTTCTTGTTAGGCTTCTTTACAACAACACCGAGCATAGCATTGAGCATACCGTCGAGTTCGCCGTGGACATGTTTGTCCTCGCCATAATTGAGACCGGTATAGACATCTTCGGGAACAGCACCATAATTTTTCAGTACATAATTAACATCAGCAAGCGAGCCGCCGGGAGCAAAATTAGTCTGCCCATAATAACGCACATACTTGTCAGCCTTATCCTTATAGGTATGATAAACGGTGAACATCTCGCTCAGGTCAAGCGAATCACCTCCCTGACGCATAATTTCATCTTCGACAAAAGATGTTCCCGAAAAACACCAGCAAGTTCCCGACTTATTTTGGTCCTTGACCGAAGTCGTCTTTACGGTCTTGATATCTTTGAACTTAAACCCTTTAACCGAATCAGTAGCAGTCGAATCGGCATTCAGCGCCCACATACCGGCCGAAAAAGACAGAGCAAGCGCAGCAGTGATGAATTTTTTCATAAAAAGCAGCTTTATGTTTATTTATGCCCCAAAGTTAATAAATTTTCGCCAAAAGACCACGCTTTTCCAAATCCTCCCCCAAATATTTCTCCCTTTGTTTCACCCACGCCACCCATCCTCCAAACCCAACCAGTTTCACACCCCTACCCTTTACTGTCACCTATCCCTCACCGCTCTCTTTGCGGGTGCCAGCCGGGGCGCACAACAAAGACAGTCCATAGCGGCGCGGCAGCGGAA
>OGOU01001893.1_pt1 | contig 15547 bp, 16 predicted proteins | sample 1552721 | NCBI WGS metagenome assembly OGOU01 (sample SAMEA2580176, study PRJEB22360) | human gut metagenome | biome: human gut; feature: human-associated habitat; material: faeces | place: Denmark | collected 2008/2010 | reverse complement strand
TACAATGCTTCCCTGCATTTTCTATATCGTCATGTTGATATTATTACTTTACTATTCCCAGAATATTTGCAGCTTCCTTAAATGAATAAGATTTTTCCCTTAGTTCTTTTTCCGGCACTGACATGGTGCGACGAAGGACCTGTTCCTGCTCAGCCTGATGCTGTTCAATCTGCGTCCTGATTTTCTGTATATCATTCATAGCATCCATCCGCATGCCTCCTTCCGCTCACAATATAACACGCAAGAGTCGGTGTCATAACTCTTCCTACATTCAGTGTCTGTCCATACAGGGTAGAAAATAACCTGGTTGCCCTCCAGGTATCCGTCCTCTCTCTTATCTGCACCGATTACCTTTGCGATGGACTGCGCCACCGAAGGTTTCTCGGCAATTACTAATTTTATATTTTTTTCACTCAAATTTTGTTTCCTTCTTTCATTTTTTATTTGCTTTTTGATAGCATAAATGCTATCATGTATATAGAATAAATATTTCCACTTGGAGAACATATACTAATGTACAACATTGAATTTTACGAAGATTCCAATGGCAGATCAGAGCTTTGGGAATTTCTTGAATCTCTTCGAGTCAAAGCAGCTACAAACAAAGATGCCCGTATTCAATACAAGCAGATAAGTTTGTACATCCAGCTCCTCGAAGATAATGGTACACGGCTTAATGAAAATATCACAAAACACCTTGATGATGATATCTGGGAGCTTCGCCCAGGCAATAACCGTGTTTTATATTTTTATTTCCAAAATGATACCTTTGTGCTTTTGCATCAATTCCGCAAGAAAACTCAAAAAACTCCCAAGCGCGAAATTGAACGGGCAAAGGCTGAACGTGATGATTACCTTGCCCGAAAGGAGGCTGAATGATTATGAAAACCTGGAATGACTATAAGGAACATGTAAGAACCGTTGATCCTGAAATTGGAAAAGACATCGATGAAGTTGAAAATATTTCCTCCATCGTAAGTGCCATGGTGGAACAGCGTACTTCTCTTGGACTTAGCCAGAGAGAGCTTGCTGCTATGTGTGGTATTCCACAATCATCCGTAGCACGGATCGAATCCTGCAAAACAACCCCGAATCTCGGAACACTGCTTAATATTTTTCAGCATCTCGGTTTACAGCTTACAGTAAGACCTACAAAACCTACCGTTTAAAATCAAGGAGAATCTCTGCGAAGAGGTTCTCCTTATCGGAATCTCACCGAATCATGCCTAACGGCTCGTGGGCTATACCACCAGTAGGGAATCTGACCCTGCCCTGAAGATTTATATTCACTTTTCTTACGTAGCTGTGTTGTAGCACAAGCATTCATGTAATGCAACAGACAATTTCGTTGCTGTATGGCTACATAAAATGAATTTTAAACAATAAAAACAAGACCTCCCATTACACTTTTCAGTATCTGAGAGGTCTGTATTTATAAAAAGTTTAATCGACTGACAGTCCAATTTCATTTAACGCCAAAATGTTTTCTTTTACACATAGAATTTTTTTATTTGCTGTATATTCTCGCCTCATATGGTTGCAACCATTCGGACTCCGTTTCATGATAATTGCACAATTCACATTTTTGATCAATTTTTTGAAACATCAGCTTTTCATTTGTAAAATTCACGATCACCAATAAACCTTTGCCGTTTACTTCTCTTTCATATGCAAATAATCCCGGATATTCTTCGTACATCGGGCGAAACTCCGCCTGTCTCACAATATCTGCATGGTCATGGTAACACTGAATCAAACGCTTATAATAATTGTACAATGAATCCGGATCATTCACCTCACTCTGTACATTGATTGTTCTATAATTATCATTGCATTTAATCCATGGCTTTCCACACGTGAATCCTCCATTTTCCGAGTCATCCCACTGCATCGGCGTTCTTGCATTATCTCTTCCTAACTCTGAAAAATATGCAAGTACTTCCTCCGGATCCTTGCCCTGTCCGACCGCTTCCTCATAGGTTCTTTTCGCCCTTATATCATCCATATCATTAATATTCTTCCACTTAACATTGGTCATGCCAATTTCCTGTCCCTGATATATAAAAGGCGTTCCATATAAAAAGAAATAGATACTCGCCAGTGCCGATGCACTATAGAAACTAATATTTTCTCTTTCCAAAAATTTGTTCAGGCATCTGGACTGATCATGATTTTCTAAAAAGATAGCACTCCAACCGATTCCGCTATTATGCGCTACATGTGTAAACATTTTTTTCTTCCACCGTTCTACCGCATGAATGCTTGATTTATCATTTTCCCCTTCCATATTTTCCCATCCAAAATCGAAAATCATGGAAAAGTAACCATTCTTTCCGGCATACCGTTCAAAAGCAGCATCGTCAACCCCCGGTGCTTCGGCCACTGTCATACAGTTATATTTATCAAAGCACTGCTCTTTCATCTCATCAAGGAATGTTCCGATTCCCTTATAATCCGTAAGTTTTTCAACCGGATATAGTTCCCCATCATTCGTAGGACGACTGGCAAAACTTAAGTCTTTTTTGATAAAGGTAATTGCATCGATACGAAAACCGGCGATTCCTTTTTCCAACCACCAGTTTATCATCTCATAAATTTTTTGACGCAGCTCTTTGCATTCCCAGTTCAGATCCGGCTGTTCCTTCGCAAACGTATGATAATACCATCTGCCATCTGGTAATCTCGACCATACGGATCCGCCAAAATTGGATCGCCAGTTATTCGGTTCTTTATCATTCTCCGTTGTTCGGAAGTAAAAATAAGACGCTTCCTCACAATTAGGATCCTTCATTGCCTTCTGGAACCATTCATGCTGATCCGAGCAATGATTGACCACCAGATCCAATATGATTTTAATATTTCTTTTTTGAGCCTCCTCTATTAAATGCTCCATATCCTCGTTTGTTCCAAAGATTGGATTTACCTTGTAATAATCCGATATATCATATCCATTATCCACAAGTGGAGAAGCGTACATCGGGCATATCCATAATACATCTACGCCTAGATTTTGGAGATAATCAAGCTTCCGGATAATTCCGTTAAAATCTCCGATTCCATCTCCGTTGCTATCCATAAAACTTTGCGGATAAATCTGATACACTACGGACTCTTTCCACCAATTGTTTTTCATTCACAAATTCCTCACCTTACTTTATTGCCCCTTCTGTAATACCTTTTACAATGTATTTTTGACTAAACAAATAAAAGATAATAATAGGAGCCATGCACATAACCAATCCGGCAGAAGCCAAATCCCAACGTTTTGCAAATTGTCCAAAGAACAGATATGTTTTTAAAGGCAACGTCTGTAAGCCCTGTTTATTAATAATCAGCGATGGTAATAAGAAGTCATTCCATGTTCCCATAACATTAATAACTGCAACCGTGACTATAATCGTTCTCATCAAAGGAAGCACGATCGAAATAAACAGACGTATGGAACCACACCCGTCAATTGTAGCGGCTTCCTCCAATTCCTCCGGAATATTTTTTATGAACCCATGAAACATTATGATTGCCATACTTGTTTGAAAGCCCATATACATAAAGATCAAGCCACCACGAGACAGCAAACCGATTTTGCTTGCAAATCCAACCAATGGAAGCATGACACACTGAAATGGAATCAACATAGAACCTGCAAATATCAAAAAAATAATCTTACTTGCTTTGGTTTTATAACGTACAAGTACCCAGGCCGCCATAGCCGATATCAACAGCACCAGAACCGCTGTCACTACCGTGATAAGCAGCGAATTCATAAAAGATCTTATGTAATCCAGTTCTTGAAACGCATTCTTATAGTTTTCAAGTGTGAATGTTCCTTTCGCCGGAAATCCCAACACATCTGTAAAAATCCCCTTGGTCGTCTTGAACGAATTCATAATCAAAATATAAATCGGAAACAAAAAAATGCATCCAAGAATAAGTCCTGTTACTCCATAAGCGATTTTTTTCTTCATTACATTTCAACCTCCTTGCGCTTTGTTATAACCAACTGCGTAACTCCGATTCCTGCCACAATAATCAGAAAAACGATTGCCTTTGCCTGTGCAAAACCAAATTCATTTGCTCCAAAGGCAGAATTGTAAATGTTTAACGCAATCATTTCTGTTGATTTGTATGGTCCACCTTGTGTCAAAGCTAAATTTTGATCAAACATTTTAAATGAACTCGAAATAGATAAGAATAATCCGATTGTAAACGCAGGCATCATCAACGGAAGGATGATATATCTCATGAGCTGCCATGAGTTTGCTCCATCAATTCTTGCTGCCTCCTTAACCGATTCCGGTATCTGCTGAATCTGCGCAATATATACGATCATCATATATCCCGACATCTGCCACACAGTCAAAATCAACAATCCTATAAATCCGGTTTCCGGATTCGACAGCCATCCGCTAAAGGCTGCAATTCCTGTCTTTTTTGAAAAAGCTTCAAAAATCGATATAAAAATAAACTGCCAAGTAAATCCAAGCAATAATCCGCCTATCATATTTGGCATAAAGAAAATTCCACGTAACAGCGTTGCGCCTCTAAATTTCTGTGTCACTAACAACGCCAGAGCAAAGCCAACAAGGTTTACCAATACAACTGCGCACACCGAAAAAAGCGCAGTAAATAAAAAAGCATGTACAAATGAGTCATCTCTCGTAAAAATGTCAATAAAATTTTGAAAACCTACAAACTTAATGTCCGAGCCTACAATTCCATTCCAGTTTGTAAGGGAATAGAAAAATCCAATACATGTAGGTATGATTACAACAATACAAAATGCAATTAATGACGGTGCCAAAAAGCCCCAAAACCGTAATTTACTTTTTCTCATACTTCTTCTATCCGTCCTTTCCAAACAAAGGATTTTACCCTTATTTGAATTTCCGGGATAGAAGCTCTATCCCGGAACCCTCTTTAACTCTTACTAGTTGTTCTGTTGTTTTCTTAACTCACTCCACTGCTCGATACAGGTCTTTGTAACCTCATCCCAATCAGCTTCTCCGGCAAGATATTTCTGTACTTCTACACCAGCCACCTGCTGACCCCATGTATTTGGAGCTCCACTGTATACCCATCCGTTCATGGTATTTCCGGAATTATTTGCATCCATAATTCTCTGTGAAAGTGGATCGGATGCTTTTATTCCATCAAAATTATCATATGGAGGAATAAACTTACAATCATTCACAACAATTTTCTGTGCTTCCGAATCGGTGAACATCCAATTGATGAAGTCTTTTGCAGCAGCTTTCTGCGCATCGGTTGCCTTGCTATGAATTGCCCAATATCCTGATACACCTACAAAATACTTGCCATCTGAATATCCCGGAACAGAATATGGTAACATATCCAATTTTTGAAGGACTGCCGGATCTGTTGTCTCTACTGCTGGAGCTACCCAGTTTCCCTGCTTGATACATGCAACACGTTCAATGGCAAGTCCACCCTCTAATGATGTTGTGTAGTCTACAGAATTAAGATTTGCCGTATTGTTGGCATTGGTTGTATAACTGGCCTGAAAATCAACCATTTTCTTATAGTCTTCAAAGCCGGTTCCCGGAAGCGAATCTGCCGCATATGCTTCATTAGGAGTCTTAAAGTCATGTGTTAAAGCAACATTAGCGTCATGGTCTCCTGCAATCCATAACTCCTTTGTCGGGTATTCCATAACAGCTTCCAGATTCGGATATTTATCCTTCATCTCACCATTATCGATTTTCTCTTTCAAAGTATCAAAACCGGCCTTCATGCCTTCGAAATTCATCATAGAATCTACAGAAACTCCAGCATCCTCAAACATCTGCTTATTAATAACGAATCCATAACCTTCCATGTATAACGGAATGGCATATACTTTTCCGTCTTTTGTAAAAGTATCCGTTGTTCCTTTTAATGCGTGCTGCATAATATCCAGATCAGAAACATCTTCAATAACATCTCCGTAATCTTTCATGTCCGAAAAACCACCTACAGAAAAGATTGTTGGTGGATCCGACTGCATCTTTGCTTTCATTGATGCGCCAAAATCATTTCCTGTGACAGCTTCAAGATTAATTTCTACATTTGGATGATCCTTTTCATATGCTGCAATTAATTTCTTGTATCCTTCATTTGCCTCAATCTTACTCTGGAAAATTGTAATCTTTACATTTTTTCCACTGTTTGCTCCTGTCGAGGTATCTGCAGAATTTCCGCATCCCACAAATAATCCCCCAAGCATTAGCACTGTCATTCCAACTGCTACTAACTTCTTTGCTTTCATATATATTCCTCCTTTTTGTGAAACTGTTCCATATTTGATTAAAAAAAATTTTTCATCTATGGATGCCTCGTTTTGTGCCACGGAACTGTCCACATCATTTGTGGAACTGTTCCATATCTGTAATATACACTATGCGTAACTATATTGCAACATAAAAATGCAGTTTATTCACAGATTCGTTACTATATCCAAAAATCATCTTGATTTTTTATTAAAAATCACTAGAAAAAGGAGACTATGAAGAAAAGTCTGTAAATAATAATCTTCTATGATAATGATTGAGCTGGAAGCGCTAAATTGGAGCTTCCAGCTCTTGCTATATATATACAACATGATTTCGGGCATGTCAAGAGCAGACGTCAAAACGTCCTTCTCATCATGCATATAGATTCTGTTATTCTGGGAGTCGTCCCTCATACATAATGCTGAGTTCGCCGTAGACCTGTCCCCAGTTCCGAATGCTCATAGTCCATTTTTAGTGGCTTCGAAAGTTGCCAGATACAGGGCTTTCAGGAGCGCTGTATCACTTGGAAATACGCTTCTCTGACGGTTGAGCTTACGGTAGGTAGAATTCAGACTTTCGATAGCATTTGTCGTGTAAATAACCTTTCTGACATCCGGTGAGAACTTAAAAATCGGTGTTATTGCATCCCAGTTATCATACCAGCGTTTCATGGAATTTGGGTATTTTGCGGTCCATTTTTCAGTAACTCGATCCAGAGCCAGTCTAGCCTTCTCTTCATCGGAAGCATGGTAAATCGTTTTTAGGTCAGAAGCGAACGCTTTTCTGTCCTTATCTGGAACATATTTTAGCGTGTTTCTTACCTGATGTACAATAACAATACATCTCTGATACTCTGTTTTTGGAAATGCAGCGGCAATTGCCTCTTTAATGCCACTAAGACCGTCAGCGCAGATAATCAGGATATCCTTTACACCACGATTCTTCAGCTCATTCAGAACAGACAGCCAGTACTTTGAACTTTCATTATCACCGACAGTGATTGAAAGAACCTCTTTTTTCCCTTCTGTGTTGATGCCAAGAATGACGTAGGCAGCCAGCTTTCTGATCACTCCATTATCGCGTACGGAATAATGGATGGCATCTATATAGAGGATCGGATATACCTCATCCAGCGGTCGATTTTGCCAGTCTTCGATCTGAGTGTAACGTCTGAAATAAAGCCTTCTGATGTTTCAAAACCGTAGAAATCTTCGATGGTTTCGGATATTTGACGAGTCGTCATCCCTTTTGCATACATGGAAATAATCTTCTGATCGATATCAGAAATATCCTTCTGACGTTTCTTTACAATCTGTGGCTCAAATATTGATTTACGATCCTGCGGAACATCGATATCCATGCTGCCATAGCTGCTGTTTACACGCTTTGATTTATATACCCTTCATCATACTCTTAATTCTCATAATCGTTTCTCCCCTCTGAAACATGTTTTGTTTTTCCTCTGCTTCACTATACAATACCGTTGTAAAAACCAATGTCCAAAGTAGGAGAAATTTGAGTAAATTCCGACACTTATTTTATGCAGTTCTATCTTTATGAGATTTCATCAACATCATAATACTTAAAATCCCGGAAGCAGGCACTTCCTCCTGTTTCCTCTGCCGCATAGCAGAACAGACCAAACCGGCAACCAGTAAAATGATCCAGTTTGAAGTACAGCTTATGCACGGTTCCGATGGGTAGCCAGTCTCCCTTATTTACCCGGTAATAGCAGCGTGCTTCATCCTTCATGTTACAGAAATCTGCTTCAAGACGAAAATCCATCTGGTGTGATTCAACAACAGTTCCTTCCGTCATATCCAATATACCATCTTCTTTTTTATCCAGCATAAGGACTTCATATTTTCCATGATGTTTTGTAATGCCAACTGCAGCATAACAGCCCTGCAACGCACACAAACCTGCGACATCGCCCTCTTTCAATGCAGAAGCATCAACAGTAACCTCAGCTGCGCAGGACGGATAACTCATCCTTTGCGTAAGCGTATTTACTGCCTGTGTAAGCTCTGTACAAACTTCCCGTGTTGTAATTGTATAGGTTCCCTGCAATGCATCCAGATGATAGTACCGTGGATCTGGATCATGATTAAACTGCCAGCGCGGAAGCAGCCCATTACAGAAATCATCACTTCCCACTAATGGCTGATAAATATATCCTGGTCTGGTACTGTGAACCTCTATTTCTTCCGGCACATGTCCGTTCTGTCCAAAAACCGGAAAATGATCCTTCCAGGTAACCGGAAGCAGAATAGGAATCCGTCCAACTGCTCCGGAATCCTGAAACAGCATTGCATACCACTTTCCATCCGGCGTATCCACTATTCCTCCCTGTGCCACGCCCTGTCCACAATATCCACGATCATCACAAAGTACATCTCCACCCGTGAATTCTCCTTCCAGAGAATCACTGTAAAAGCATGCTTCCGTCCGCATCCAGCGGTCTCTCAGGGAATGAATCAGAAAAATATAATAATAGCCGTTTATTTTTTGAATATGAGAACCCTCATAGCCTAGCTCCGGGTTCTTATGATCACTGACTAAAAGACGATGTAATCCGTCCTTCTTTGGTGCAGTCAAATCTTCATTCAATTCTGTAATCCAGATTTCATCATTTCCATATACAATATAGTTTCTGCCATCCTCATCAAATAATAAAGAGCCGTCATGATAAAAGCCTTCTATCAGCTGCTTTTTCCATGGACCATCTATTTTTTCCGAAGTATACAAATAAGTCTTACGGGTATCATTTGCCACAAAGCAGATATAAAATCGGCCTTCATGATAGCGCAGGGAAGCTGCCCACATGCCCTGTCCGTAAATATTATGACCGCTTTTCAGTTGCTGCGCATCCGTATGATCCAACGTCTCATAGACATAAGTCGCATGCTCCCAGTGCACCAGATCAAAAGACTGCAGAATCTCACAGCCCGGCATAAAGTGCATGGTTGTGGATACCATATAATAGGTGTCTTCTACGCGGATCACGTCCGGATCTGGATAATCCAATCTTGTTATAGGATTTACATTCATTGTTTATTCCTTTCTGTTTTATCTCCATATTCTTTCTTTGTTCTATTCTATTCAAGAACCACCGCATTGTGGACGGCCTCCTTTGCATCCTTGCCCCAGGAAAACAGTGTTCACAAAATATAATCTGTATTTAATTATTTAAACTGAGCCAGACGTTCCTCTACCTGAGCCATCATCTGCTCATACTTTGCAAGCTTATCCTTTTCCTCCTGAACCTTTTCAGGCTTTGCATTGTTTAAGAATTTCTCATTTGAGAGCATGCCCCTTGAGCGCGCAAGCTCCTTTGTGAGCTTATCCTTTTCTTTATTGAGTCTTTCCTTTTCCTTCTCGAAATCAACAAGGTCCTCAAGCGGCAGGTATGCAACCGCATCAGGTATCACTACTGATACAGCGTCATCTCCAATACCGGCCTTGCCCTGCTGTACTGCAATCTCGCTGGTAAATGCAAGATTTACATATACCTCCTTGTTGTCCTCGAATACCTTTCTGACTGCCTCATCATCACTTGTGATGAAAAGCTTTGCCTTTCTTGAAGGTGGAACATCCATCTGTGTACGGACATTTCTGATACCCTTTACGAGGTCCTTGCAGTGCTCGATTGCTGCTTCCTCAGCCGGGAAATTCCACTCTTCCTTGTACTCAGGCCATTTAGAGAGCATGATGGTCTCCTCGTCTGATTGAAGTGTGCAGAAGATTTCCTCTGTGATAAACGGCATATATGGATGAAGGAGCTTCAGTGCATTTACAAGTACTGTCTTAAGTGTCCAGAGTGCTGCATTTGCTGACTCCGGGTTTTCATCCTTCTTGTAGGTACGAACCTTTGCAATCTCGATATACCAGTCACAGAACTCGTCCCAGATGAAGTCGTATACCTTTTGTACTGCGATTCCAAGCTCGAACTTGTCCATGTTTTCTGTGGCATCCTTTGCAAGAGTATTTACCCTTGAAAGAATCCACTTGTCTGCTGCATGAAGTTCATCAAGCTTTGGTTCTCTAAGCTCTACACCTTCAAGGTTCATCATGATAAATCTTGATGCATTCCATACCTTGTTGGCGAAGTTTCTTGAAGCCTCAACTCTCTCCCAGTAGAAACGCATGTCATTTCCCGGTGCATTTCCTGTGATAAGTGTCAGACGAAGTGCATCTGCACCATACTTGTCGATAACCTCAAGCGGATCGATTCCGTTTCCGAGTGATTTACTCATCTTGCGTCCCTGTGAATCTCTTACGAGTCCGTGGAAAAGCACTGTGTGGAATGGTGCTTTGCCCATCTGCTCATATCCTGAGAAAATCATTCTGATTACCCAGAAGAAAATAATATCGTAGCCTGTTACGAGCACATCGTTTGGATAGAAATAGTCAAGATCCTCTGTCTTTTCAGGCCAGCCGAGTGTTGAGAATGGCCAGAGCGCTGATGAGAACCATGTATCAAGTGTATCGGGATCCTGTGTCCAGTGCTCCTTGCCACACTTAGGACATTTGCCAGGCTTTTCTATTGAAACTACCATCTCTCCACAGTCATCACAGTACCATGCAGGGATTCTGTGTCCCCACCAGAGCTGACGGCTGATACACCAGTCGCGGATATTGTCTGTCCAGTTGAAGTATGTCTTGTCCATTCTTGAAGGAAGGAGCTTGATTTCTCCGTTCTTTACGCCCTCAACTGCAGGCTTTATCATCTCGTCCATCTTGACGAACCACTGCTGCTTGATCATTGGCTCAACTGTTGTGTGGCAGCGGTCATGCACACCTACATTGTGTGAGTGTGGTACAACCTTTACCAAAAGTCCCTGCTCCTTAAGATCCTCAACCAGTGCCTTTCTGCACTCGTATCTGTCCATTCCGGCATATTTTCCGGCCTTTTCATTCATTGTGGCATCATCATTGATTACAACGATTTCCTCTAAGCTGTGGCGTTTTCCTACCTCGAAATCGTTAGGGTCGTGTGCAGGTGTAATCTTTACACAGCCTGTTCCAAATTCTTTATCTACGTATGAATCTGCGATTACAGGAATCTCTCTGTCTGTGCATGGAAGCTTTAAGGTCTTTCCGATGATATCCTGATAACGCTCATCATCAGGGTTTACAGCTACGGCTGTATCTCCGAAAAGTGTCTCAGGACGTGTTGTTGCTATCTCTACGAATCTGCCTTCCTCGCCAACTACAGGATAGTTAATGTGCCAGAAGAAGCCGTCCTGCTCCTCATGCTCTACCTCTGCATCTGAAATAGATGTCTTACATACCGGACACCAGTTTACGATTCTTGAGCCCTTATAAATCCAGCCCTTCTTATAAAGCTTTGTAAATACCTCCTGTACTGCGTGTGAGCATCCCTCATCCATTGTAAATCTCTCACGCTGCCAGTCTGCTGATGATCCAAGCTTACGAAGCTGCTTTACGATACGTCCGCCGTACTCTTTTCTCCAGTCCCAGCATTTCTCCAGGAACTCTTCTCTTGTAAGGTCTGCCTTGTTGATTCCCTGCTCCTTAAGTGCCTGGATGACCTTTACCTCTGTTGCGATGGATGCGTGGTCTGTTCCCGGCTGCCAGAGTGCATTGTAGCCCTGCATTCTCTTGTATCTGATAAGGATATCCTGCATGGTGTTGTCAAGGGCATGTCCCATGTGCAGCTGTCCTGTGATGTTTGGTGGTGGCATCACGATTGTGAATGGTTTTTTGCTGCGGTCTACCTCTGCATGGAAGTAGCCGTTGTCTTCCCACTTTTTGTAAAGACGGTCCTCGATGTCCTTTGGATCGTAGGTTTTGTTTAGTTCTTTGCTCATGTTTTCCTCCTTTTATATGAATGACGCAAAAGCTTTGGGGGTGTTTTGTATCAGGTCGCGCATTATGTATGGAATTATGTTCATGATTACGCTGCCAAGACACTGTAAAAATTATGATGAATGATTGCTTAGACCATGACGCAACCGGCTTTTAGCGCCGTCCATGGCGCTAACGCCTCGCCCGCACGTCCATGTGCGTGCGTTGCTGAGCTGTGTACATAATTTTAACAGTCTCTAGGCAGCTCCATAAATCACATAATTTCATACATAATGCGCGGCCTGATAATTCAGGCTGTGAGCTTTTGCTGTTCTTCTTTTCATCTGGCGACCGATTAGATTGCATGCGCAATCTGCCGGTCTTACAGTTTTAGTACATGCCATGACGAAAATAGCATAGTAGCAAATAAATTTGCGCTATATGTGCACATCTCAGTCTACAAAAAACGCCCCTCCGGTCTACGACCGGAAGGGCGAATAAGCGCTGTACCACCTTCGTTTACATCAGAGCGACATATACACTAAAATATATGACATATACGCTCGAATGCCTCTTGTCCTGTAACGTGGACGAATCGGAAGAACTTATGTCAAATCTCGTTATATATAGATTTAACTTTCTGGGTTCTTCGGCTCAAAAGCTACCTTCCATGATTTCTGTCTTAAGCATCTTTCAGCCTGCCCAAAATGTATCACCATCTTACGGACCGGATGCTCTCTCTGAAAGCTTTCGTCATGTACTCCTCTTTCTTATGCCTTTAAATATTTGCCTGTTTCTTTCTACAATATTAAAGTGCATTGGGTGATTTGTCAATATGATTTTTCAATCATCATAATGACCTTTACATGAAACAATATAAATTATCTCATCTTTTTCATAATAAACAATTCGATTAGTGTCATCAATGCGTCTGCTCCACATACCACTAAGATTTTCCTTTAATGGTTCCGGTTTACCTATACCCTCAAACGTACTTCGCTGAATATCCTTGATAAGTCCATTAATTCTTTTCAGTGTTTTCTTATCCTGCGTCTGCCAGTATAAATAATCGCTCCATGCCCTATCTTCCCATAGTAACCTCATTAGTCCTCCTCTATCAAATCATGCTCTGCGAAGTGAGCTTTGCCATCCTTAATATCGCGCACGATATTTTCCAAATAACGGATATTGCTATCAGAATAAAACGGATCTACCGATACCTCAAAAGGAATACGCTTTTCTCTGCCTACTTTTTTTGCAAAAACGGTGAACGCTGCACTCATAGAAAGACCTAATTCCGAACACACCTGTTCCATGCTTTTTTTTACATCTGCATCCAATTTAAAATTAACATTAACTGACTGTGACATATACAACACTCCTTTCTTACTTATAGTATATGCAACAGCAAAGAAAATATCAATAAGATTTCTTTATTTTTTCTTTACTTATATTCAACATTCTTCGTTGCGACTATATCCACACCGGTTGCTGCAACATCGCTTAGCAGTACATCACCTATATGCACCGGTGCCTCTACCGTGATTTGGTTTATACACTCCATCACATCCATTATCTTTTCCTTTGGAATATCCTGTGCCGTCTTTACGGATACCATCGGTATTGTGCCATTTTTCACACAGACTGTACTTGTCACAATTCGTGTCGGATGCGTCACTTCCTTTGCTCCGTAGTCTGCTCCGCGCTTGCAGGTATTTCCGGTTACTGTGACATTTTCTCCGTCTATTGTCACCTTAAGGGCACAGCCCAGAGGGCAGCCTATACATGTCAAATTTCTCTCTTCCATGATACTATGCCTCCTCAATCTTTATCGTAATTGTGCAGGGATTGTCTGTTTCGATGAGCTGCTTCTTCTGCAGCACTACCTGCTCCATCTCACCCGGCGCCATAACAGGACGCTTGCGGTGCTGCAGCTGTTTATCATCCAGATATACTGCAATATAGCAATTCTTATACACGGCTCCCACTCGAAATCTTACCGTCACAGTATCATCCATTTGTGCAGTATTTATAGTGCTTGGAACAGTATATCTGACTCCGCCTGTAGCAGTTATTGATATTTCTTTGCCATCGCAACTCTTATCACCACCATTTTTCACATATTCTGCGGCATGGCGGCCTGCTGCTGTCGCTTCCTCTGACACATAATCCACGAGGTCATGCACATGAAGCACATTTCCGCAGGCAAATACACCGGGCACATTTGTCTCAAGGCTTTCGTTTACGACCGGTCCGCTTGTTACCGGATTGAGCTCTACACCGGCTGTTTTTGAAAGTTCATTTTCCGGAATAAGTCCGCATGAGAGTAAAAGCGTGTCGCACTCGTAAAACTCCTCCGTTCCCTCAATAGGCTTGTTGTGCTCGTCCACCTGTGCGAGAGTGATACCCTCCACACGCTCCCTGCCCTTTATATCAACCACTGTGTGGCTGAGCTTAAGCGGAATTCCAAAATCATCCAGGCACTGCACGATATTACGCTTCAAGCCTCCTGAATACGGCATGAGCTCTGCGACTACCTGCACAGTGGCACCCTCCAAGGTCATTCTCCTAGCCATGATAAGACCGATATCTCCTGAGCCGAGTATTACTACCTTTCGTCCCGGCATGTAGCCCTCTATATTCACCAGTCTCTGAGCTGTGCCCGCCGAGAAAATTCCTGCCGGTCTGTAGCCGGGTATGTTAAGAGCACCTCTTGCTCTCTCCCTGCAGCCCATCGCAAGTATTACGGTCTTTGCAGCGATATGGAAAAGTCCGTCTGTGCGGTTCATAGCTGTAACTATTTTATCGTTTGCCTCATCTTTTATCTTTACATCATGCCTGTCATCTGCCCCGTTTTCGAACTCGCCACCGGTTGAGATGTCCATGACCATCGTATTGAGCCTGTACTCTATGCCAAGCTCTTTGACCTCCTTGATAAATCTGCCGGCATATTCAGGGCCTGTGAGTTCCTCCTTAAAGGTGTGCAGGCCAAAGCCGTTGTGTATACACTGATTTAAGATACCGCCAAGCTCACAGTCTCTTTCCAGTATAAGTATTTTATCTATTCCATTTTTCTTAGCGGAAGCTGCTGCCGCAAGACCTGCCGGGCCTCCTCCTACTATCACAATATCGTAAAACTCCATATTGTCCCCCTATGTTAATCTGATATTAATACAATATCAATCTATCATTACCTGTCTCTTTGAAGTAAGACAGACTATCCGCGATTCTTGCTCATTCCAACAACTATCTTTGACTTTCCACCGCTTTTAGTGATGTCAAGCTGCGAAATTTTCTTCTCTCTGGCGATAATCTCCATAGTTCTCGGAGAACAGAAACCTGCCTGACAGCGTCCCATGCCGGCTCTGGTGCGACGTTTTACTCCATCTAAGGAGCGGGCACCGAGTGGGCGGTGGATTGCGTCCATAATTTCTCCCTCTGTGATCATTTCACAGCGGCAGATGATG
>OGOU01001884.1_pt1 | contig 15602 bp, 9 predicted proteins | sample 1552721 | NCBI WGS metagenome assembly OGOU01 (sample SAMEA2580176, study PRJEB22360) | human gut metagenome | biome: human gut; feature: human-associated habitat; material: faeces | place: Denmark | collected 2008/2010 | reverse complement strand
ATCGGTTTTCGTAAGTCAATGTTATTGGCGTTTACCTTATTGTCGTTAGGTTATTTGGGATTGGGATTATTCCCGAATTTTCTGGCCTCAACGGGATTGGTTGAGTACGGTTACGTGACAAAGTTTACGGGATTGCAGGAAAGCGGTTATCGCTACGGGATTATTCCGATCATGATTCTGATTATCGTGGGAGGATCATTCATAAAGAGTGTGATTTCCGGTACGGTGGCCAAAGAGACGGACGAGAAAAATCGGGCAAGAGGGTTTGCTATTTTTTACGGGATGGTGAATATCGGAGCTTTCTCCGGAAAGGTTCTTGTCACCCCGTTACGTGATGCCATGGGGCATGAGGGGATGATCGTGTTAAATTATTTCTCCGCAGGAATGACTTTTCTCGCGTTGATCGCGATTTATTTGTTTTACAAGAGTGATAAACACGCCGGGGAGGGAAAGACTTTCGGACAGATATGGACGGCTTTGGTGAAAGTTTGTACTAACGGACGGTTGATTGTTTTGATCTTGATTATTACCGGGTTCTGGATGGTACAGCATCAGTTGTATGCCACGATGCCGAAATACGTGACCCGTTTGGCGGGAGAGGCAAGTGCTATCGGTTGGTATGCTAACGTAAATCCTTTGGTGGTCGTGTTGACGGTGAATCTGGTGACTTCGCTGATGCGTAAAAAGTCAGCTTTGTTCTCCATGACTTGTGGTATGTTCATCATGCCGATCTCGGCTTTGTGTATGGCCTCTGGGAATATGTTGGGCGGTGGTGAGATTCTTGGATTGCATCCGGTGGCGTTTATGATGATCGTGGGAATCGTGTTCCAGGGATTGGCAGAAGTGTTTATTTCTCCTCGTTTTTTGGAATATTTCTCTTTACAAGCGCCGAAGGGAGAAGAAGGAATGTATTTGGGTTTTAGTCATCTACACTCCTTTTTGTCATCCATTTTCGGGTTCGGGTTGTCCGGGTTCTTGCTGAGTAAATATTGCCCTGCCCGTGAATTATATAGTAGCGAGGCCGATTGGATGGCTGCCTCTGCAAATGCGCATTACATCTGGTATTACTTTGCGGCAATTGCTTTGGTATCAGCCGTGGCCCTGATTATTTACGGGAAAGTGGTACGTCGATTGGATGCGAAGAAAGCGTAAATGTTATTAAACCTCTTGTTATTCTTAAAAGTCATTGCGTAATTTGTGTGGCATAAAAAGTGCTGCACAAATTATGCAATAATTATCTTGCTTATAATGAATGATATTCGAGAGAGAGCGTATTGTGTGTAAAACTGGGGACATGGAATTCATCCGGTTGAAACACTTCCTTTGACGAGGGTACTTGGTCTTGAGTTTTGATATAATTATTTATTGCTATCGTTGTTCCGATAAGGAAAAGAACGATAGCCAGGATTAATGCTCTTATCATAGCTTTCGATTTTAGGTGAGTTTAATCTTACGTGAAATGTGATGATAAGGTTACAATGCAGGTCTTTGGCGGTGTTTACTTCATCAGTCCTTTGATTTTTTGTTTTAGGGATTCACCTTTCAGGTTGATAACGATGATTTTAGTTCGGAACCGTGATAAGGCATAGTAAACCGTCTTCTTCAATGGCTTTCAGCCACTCGGATTTGTCACTATCCAGAGAAATACTGATGATTTCCAAGCCTTGGGAATTGAATTCATTGTGGAGAGCTACCATTTCCGGATTTGTTTCCCGGCAGATCTGGAATGAAAAGTTCTTTACGGTAACGAATGGTCGGTTTTCTTCGTAAGAATTTCCAAATTCTTTGTTAGCTTTGTGGGAATGATGAAAGATATGAAGACGGTTATAGATTTATTTGAAAGAAGTTGCGAAAAGTTTCCGGATAATCCTTATTTATGGGAAAAGAAAAACGGGAAATTCGCGGCTACATCATATATGGAGGTAAAGCGAGAAGTATTGAACTTCGCGGGTGCTTTGTGCCAATTGGGAATGGACAGGGGAGACCGGATTGCATTGTTAAGCGAAGGCTGTAATGCTTGGGTGTACTCGGAATTGGGGATGTTATACGCCGGAGGCGTGAATGTGCCGCTATCCATAAAGTTGACGGATAACGAAATTGTTTTTCGGGTGGAACACTCTCAAGCTCGTTTTTTGATCGTGTCCGCAAACTTTTTGAATCGAGTTCGGGGAATTGAAGGGCGAATCGGAGGGGTGGAAAAGATTATCGTGATACATTCAGATATAAATGAAGGTAAATACGTGTCCTTTGAGTTGTTACAACGAGAAGGGGAGATTTGGCGGGGAGAACACAAGGAGTTGCTGAATGACCGGATTTATGCCGTGACGGAGGATGATCTGGTAAATATTTCTTATACTTCGGGGACGACGGCGGAGCCGAAAGGAATCATGTTGTCCCACCGGAATTACGTGACGAACGTGTTGCAATCAGATTCCTTGATACAAATCCCGGCATATTATCGGATATTATTGTTTTTACCATGGGATCATAGTTTTGCCCATACGGTAGGGCTTTACTCTTTTATGTATAACGGGGCCTCGCTGGCTTCTGTCGATTACGGGCAGTCGGGAATGGAGTATTTGCGTAATATCCCGGTGAATTTGCAGGAAGTGAAACCTCATATATTATTGAGCGTACCTGCCTTGGCGAAAAATTTCCGCAAGAATATCGAGGCGGGAATCAAAGCGAAAGGACGTTTTACAGATCGGTTTTATCATCTGGGATTGAAGATTGCTTATACATATAATGGTTTCGGGGACGATCGGGGACGAGGATGGAAGGTGTTGCTGAAACCTTTGGTGAAATTATGGGATTCTCTTTTATTCTCTAAACTTCGGAAACAGGTATTTGGCGGAAACCTTCGTTTTTTCGTGGGAGGTGGAGCCTTGCTGGATATTGAATTACAGCGTTACTATGCGGCTTTGGGAATTCCGATGTTTCAAGGGTATGGTTTGTCGGAGGCCTCTCCCGTGATCAGCTCGAACACCCCCGGGCGTTATCGTTTCGGTTCTTCCGGGATATTGGTAAAACCGATTGATTTGAAAGTTTGTGATGAGGAAGGACAGGAATTACCTCAAGGACAAAAAGGGGAGTTGTGGATAAGAGGAGGAAATGTGATGGCTGGATACTGGCGAAACGAGAAGAGTACGGCCGAGACGATCGTGGACGGCTGGCTGCATACAGGCGATTTGGGGTATTTACATCCCAATGGCTGGTTGTACGTGCTGGGGCGTTTCAAATCCTTACTGATCGCGAATGACGGGGAGAAATACAGCCCGGAAGGAATCGAGGAGACCATTGCCGAACAGTCGAAATATATAGATTATTGTATATTATATAATAATCAATCCCCGTACACCGCCGGGTTGATTGTCCCGAATAAAACGGCGTTACGGGAGTATATCGAGAAACAGGATGTTGAATCGGATTCTATGGATGCTTACCGGGTTATGTTGAAAAAGATCCAGAGTGAGTTGATGGCTTACCGGGTAGGTGGGAAACACGCTCATTTATTTCCGGAAAGGTGGCTGCCTGCCGTCGTGGCCGTGTTACCGGAGGCGCTGAACGAACAGAATGGCATGATAAATTCGACCATGAAAGTCGTAAGAGCTAAAGTTTATGACCGATTTAAAGAAGAAATCGATTATCTTTACACCCCGGAAGGAAAAGAAATTACGAATAAACGTAACCTTCAGAATTTAAAGCAATTAATATCTTGAATTGAAAGTCAGAAAGTGTAATCATTTTCAATTTTCAATTTTCAATTTTCAATTATTATGAAGCGTCGATCTACGAAACAAGTTAAGATTGGAGAAATATATATTGGATCGGAGTATCCGGTTTTGGTACAATCCATGTTAAATACCGATACGATGAATACGGAAGCTTGTGTGGAACAAGCTATACGGATTATCGAGGCGGGAGGAAAGTTGGTGAGGATTACGGCTCCCGGAATAAAGGAGGCTAAAAATCTGGAAAATATTCATGCGGAGCTACGTCGGAGAGGTTACACGACTCCGCTTTCCGCGGATATTCATTTTAACCCGGAGGCGGCGATTGAGGCTGCCAGACACGTGGAGAAAGTACGTATCAATCCGGGGAATTTTGTGGATAAACGGGCGACTTTCAAAACATTGACTTATACGGACGAGGAATATGCCGCGGAGTTAGAGCGTTTGCGTGAAAAGTTCACGGTATTTCTGGACGTGTGCCGGGAATACGGGACGGCGGTGCGGATAGGTACAAATCATGGATCTTTGTCTGACCGGATTATGAGCCGTTACGGGAACACACCTGCCGGAATGGTGGAGGCAACCATGGAATACCTGCGGGTGTGCCGGGATGAGAAATTTGATGATGTCGTGATTTCCTTGAAATCGAGTGATTGCCGGGTGATGGTTGAGGCAGTGCGTTTGCTTGTGAAGGAGATGGAGAAAGAGGGGATGGATTACCCGTTGCATCTGGGCGTGACAGAAGCCGGAGAAGGAGAAGACGGAAGAATTCGTTCTGCCGTGGGTATAGGTACTTTATTAAATGAAGGATTAGGCGATACGATCCGGGTATCCTTGACTGAGGAACCGGAACAGGAGATTCCCGTGGCGAATCTTTTAAATGAGATTTGTTGTTTACAGGATTTGAAGACGGAACCGATTCACGTGGAAGGGCGTTACTCTCATCCCGTGATTGTAGCGGATATTTCTAAGGTGGAATGTCTTGACGAGGCTGTGATGGCCGGTCTGGATTTTCACGTGGCGACAGAGAATGATCCCGTGTATGGCGATATGTTGCAAGGTGGGATGCGGTCTCCGGAGATGATCTACACGGAGGCATTGGGACCGGAGTTGACGAAATTACCGGATTCCGTGACCGTGGTGGTTCCTTTTGATAGTCTGGATATTGCCCACGTGTATAATCGTAAGGCGGTCGCCTTGATTAATGCCAAAGATTTCGTCCGGCTATCGAAACCCGTGGAGGGGGACGGTATTTTCGTGGAAGTGTGCGACGTGGAAGTGATAAATACCGAGCTTGCCGGAAAGTTGGAACGGGAGAAAAATGCGATCGTGGTGTTGAATCCTGAGCGTCCTTCTAGCGCTTTGTATCGTTTGTACTTGGGAGAGTTGAAACGTTTAGGGATAATGAACCGGGTAATTGTGCGGGCCATGTTTGACGAGTCGGATTCCAACAGGTTGAGTTTGTGGATGGCAGCTCATCTGGGTGGTTTATTCCTTGACAGACTGGTTTATGGCTTGTGGTTGTCATGTCCCGGTATTCCGGATATGTTCTACGGGGTACATTTGAGTCAGGATATATTGCAATCGGCAGGAGTGCGTCGTTATAAAACAGAGTTTATCAGTTGTCCCGGATGTGGGCGAACATTATATAATTTGCAGGAGTCCGTGGCGAAAGTAAAGAAAGCATTTGCTCATCTGAGTCGTTTGAAGATTGCCGTGATGGGGTGTATCGTGAACGGACCCGGTGAAATGGGGGATGCGGACTATGGTTATGTGGGTGCCGGAAACGGGAAAGTGAATCTATTCCGGGGAAAAGAGATGGTGCGTGTGGCCGTGCCGGAGGAAGAAGCCATTGAGGCATTGAAACAATTAATAAAAGAGAACGGAGATTGGAATGACTGATACAAGAGATACCGCACCTTTAGTTTTAGGTACCGAGAAGATCGGAAAATTGTTGATGCAATACGCTATCCCGGCGATTATTGCCATGACGGCCTCTTCACTTTATAACATGGTAGATAGTATATTTATCGGTCATGGAGTGGGACCATTGGCGATTGCGGGATTGGCTATTACATTCCCGTTTATGAATCTGGCAGCGGCTTTCGGGTCGTTGGTAGGGGTAGGGGCATCGACGTTGGTTGCTATTAAATTGGGACAGAAAGACAAGGAGAGTGCTACTCATGTTTTGGGGAACGTGGTGATGCTGAACGGGATTATCGGCTTGGTATTTATGACCGTGGCATTGCTTTTCCTTGATCCGATATTGCTCTTTTTCGGGGCGAGTCCGGACACGTTACCTTATGCAAGGGAATATATGCAGGTGATTCTGGCGGGAAATCTCGTCACGCATATTTATATGGGGTTGAACGAGGTTTTAAGAGCTTCGGGTTATCCACAAAAAGCGATGGCTGCTACTTTGACGGCTGTTATTGTGAATTGTGGGTTGGATGCCTTGTTTATTTTAGGTTTCGGCTGGGGAATCCGGGGTGCAGCTTTGGCAACCATTGCCGCACAGGTTATTGCTTTAGGGTTTGAAATCCACCATTTTTCAAGGAAAAAGAGTTTTTTACATTTCCAACGTGGAATCTTCGGGTTGAAACGTCAGATCGTGGGAGGAATGTTGGCCATCGGGTTATCTCCTTTCTTGATGAATCTTTGTGCTTGTTTTGTTGTGATCTTGATCAACAAGAGTTTGAAAACGTATGGAGGTGATTTGGCTATCGGGGCGTATGGTATTGTAAACAGGATCGTCTTTTTGTTTATCATGATCGTGATGGGATTTAACCAAGGAATGCAGCCTATTGCGGGGTATAATTTTGGAGCCCGGCAGTTCGACCGTTTGATTCAGGTATTGAAATATACCATCTTTTGTGGTGTGACTGTAACGACAGTCGGTTTTCTGGCGGGACAGATTTTTCCCCGGCCATTGATTTACCTTTTCACATCGGATGAAACTTTAACTAATATTGCCGTGGAAGGTCTGCGTATCGTGTTACTATTCTTCCCGGTTGTCGGTTTCCAGATGGTGACATCCAGTTTCTTCCAATCTATCGGGATGGCCAAGAAGGCGATCTTTTTGTCGTTGACACGACAGTTGCTATTTTTGATCCCGTCATTATTGGTGTTCCCATCCATTTGGGGAACGGTCGGAGTCTGGATGAGTATGCCGGTTGCGGATGCCATCGCGACAATTGTGGCTGCCTGTATGTTAAGATGGCAACTAAAACATCTGAAAGCATGAAGAAATTTATATTATGGCGGGTTACAGGTTCAAAAAAAATCGATAGCTTTGTAGAAGAATAGATTTAAAAGATCAAAATATGGATAATAAATTTGTTATTACAATAGGCCGCCAATTCGGAAGTTGTGGTAAAGAGATCGGACAAGAGTTGGCAAAACGTTTCGGGATTACCTTCTATGACAAGGAATTAATTTCCCTCGCGTCGAAAGAAAGCGGTTTGTGTCAGGAGTTTTTCGAGAAGGCGGATGAAAAGAATTCCGGAAACTTGTTACAGGCTTTTGCTGCCGGATTTACCTTCGGGCCCTTCCAGTACAATGATTTTCTTTCTAATGATAAGCTTTTTCAAATCCAGTCGGACGTGATTCGTAAGGTGGCAGGCGAACATTCCTGTGTGATCGTGGGACGTTGTGCCGATTACATCTTGCGTGACAATAAACGTTGTATCAACGTGTTTGTTCATGCAGATATAGAAGAACGCGTGAAGACAGTGATGAATCGTCAACATATATCGGAACAGGAAGCCCGTGAGTTGATTCGCAAGATGGACAAAACTCGTCCGAATTATTATAATTTCTACTCAGATAAAGAGTGGGGTGTGGCATCATCTTACCATCTATCTGTTGACTCAAGTCTATTGGGAGTACACAAAACGGTGGATTTTATCCAGAAATTTGTGGAAGAAGCACTGAAAGACTGAATGATTTTTGATTTACGATTTATGATTGGCTATTTTTCAATCATAAATCGTAAATCAAGAAATACTTTAGCGAGTTAGGTAGAAAAGTTCCGGTTCTTTTCTCTCATGGAAGTTCTTGAAGAGAAATTCTGAAAAAGGAGTGTTGAAAACTCTGGCTCCGTTAGGACATTCCTTCACGCAAGCACAACATTTAATACAAATTTCGGGATCGCTCACGATCTCTTCTTTTAATTCGACGGCTTCAACGGGACAGATTTCGATACAATATTGACATTGTGTACACAGTTCGTCAATGGTGATCGGGGTTGCCGGAGTTTTAGGTTTATTCTCTTTATACGGGAAATTCCCTTTTACCTGTAAAGCTGGTACTTTTGTTATATCGGTATATTGATCCAGTTGCTTTATAATATTCTTTCCGAATTCGACCGCTATTTGTATGTCGGATACATCGGGACGTCCGGCTGCCGTGGGAAATTCCTCCGTGCTATACGAGTGTTCCCCGATAAAGGCTCCACCGGCAACAGGGATAAAACCCAGTTGTTTCACGGTGTCCCGTAATTCAAGTAAGGCATCCTCGTAATCCCGATTTCCATAAAGAACAATAATGATAGCCGGGGTGTTATCTCCTTTTATTTTTTGTAGCCTTTCCAATGCCGTCGGGGCTACTCTCCCCGCATAGGTTGGAACACCGATGATTGTGAGTGTGTCCGATAGTATTGTTTTTTGATCTGCGAACGGGTAAGTTAAATCAATCTCTTTATTTACTATAATATTCATTCCTTCTGCAATCGTCGAAACGATTTTTGCAGAGGTATGAGTCGGTGAAAAATATACGGGTTGAATACTCTTTATTTGCATAATGTTCTCTGTTTCTAGATTATTGTTTTCAGCAAAGGTAAGGATTATTTAGTATATTCGTTTTCTGTTACTAATTTTCACATTTTACAAGTGGTTTGTGAAAAATATAATCATATTCTGTAAAAAAAGTCATATTTGCCTCACCCCTTTTATGGCGTTTTCGTGCTTTAGGGGAAAAGGCACTAATAATTAAATAATGGTTGTAGAAAAAATTCAAATAGAAACGTCAGAAATAGACTTGAAAGATACTCAGATTTTCAAGGCTATTTTTAATATGTTCTATCCCCGGGCCTATGCTTTCACGCTAAAGTTACTCCGGGATGAGGTCATTAGTGCGGATATTACTCAAGAAGCTTTTCTCTATATGTGGGAAAAAGCATATCGTTTTCCGGATATGATGTCGTTTAAATCTTATTTATACAGTTGTCTGAAAAATAAGACCTTAAACTATATTCGGGATCATAAGGTGGAACGGAATATGGAAGAATTGGAAGATGTTTTTGTCGATGAAGTTTCTATCGATCATCTGGTTATCGAGCATGAGTTGAAAGCCAGAATATTGGAAGAGATCAATAAACTGTCGGATGTGAAACGGGAGATCATGTTGTTACGCATGAAAGGGTATAGCTATGACGAGATCTCGGAAGAATTATCTCTGAGTATTAATACGGTGAAAACGCATAAAAAACAGGCATATAAGGATTTGAAAGTCCATTTGTCGGATTATAACCAGTGCCTTCTGATATTGGTTTCGCTGTTGGTTGCATGTTTTTGTTAATAGATAAAAAGTATATTCATGAAAAGGATACGGAAGGATATCGAAATTAGTGATTTGATTTATAAATCTCTTCGGGGAGAGACCTCAAAAAGCGAGGACGAATTGTTGGAGGCATGGTGTTTGGAACCGAGGAACCGGAAATTATTCATGGAGCTTCGGGAGGCTGACCATCTTTACGAGGGGGTGGCAGATATGTATAATGTGGATACCAAGGTACCTTTTAAGAACGTGGATGATCGGATCAGGAAAAAGAAACGAGTACGTTTGATGAAGTATGTTTCGGGTGTTGCGGCCGTGTTATTGGTGGGAGTGGTGCTTTGGGGTTTGATGGAAAAGGAAGAAAAGATGCCGGTGAGGCAGGTGTTACTTTCTTCCGTATCAAAAGGAAAGATGGAACCTTTTGCGACATTAGTGACCACGGCGGGAAAGGTGGTTTATCTGGAGGACTCTGTAAAACAAGAGTCTTTGAAGATGGGGGGAAATAAGGAGACTTTGAAACCGCAGGAAAGTGAGCGGGACGTACAATCTGTTCCCGAGCAAGAAGTAGAATACAACGTGTTGACGACCTCAAAACAAGGAAATATAAAGGTGGTTTTGTACGATGGTAGTCTCGTGTGGCTGAATGCTGGGAGTGAATTGCGATATCCGAATACGTTCGTTGAAAACCAGCGGGTTGTGTATTTGAAAGGGGAGGCTTATTTTGATGTGGCAAAAGATCACGGTCATCCCTTTGTGGTGAAAACGATCTCTTCCGAGATCAGTGTGTTAGGAACAAGTTTTAACGTGAACGCCCGAGAAAATTCGTGTGTTACGACCTTGGTGGAAGGGCGTGTGAGAATGAAACATGGAATGTTGGATAGCGTGGAATTATGCGCTGGGCAACAAGCTTTGCTTACCGGGGTTGGGAAAATACGAGTGCAGGTAGTTGATACGAGATATTACACGAGTTGGATGGATAACATGTTTGCCTTCCGGGAGGCTCCGTTACGGGAAATTGCAGACGTGCTGGAGAATTGGTACGGGTGTGAATGTCGTTTTGAGAACTCTGCTTTGGAAAATATTCCCTACACGACAATGGTGGAAAGGTATTCGGATGTGGATAGTGTGTTGCAGATTTTGGCAGGTACGGGTGATTTCCATTACACGAGAATAGGTGATTTAATCATTATAAAAGAAAAATAGGCAAAGAGCCTTCACTCCCTTTACCTATTTGTTACTCATTAATTGAATAATTAAAAGCAAATTTATGAAGAAAAAACCGATTTGTTACACTTTTGGAGAGTGTATTTTTGGGAATGACAGGTTTTTGAAACGATTCCTGAGTTTGTTGTCTTTGTTTATCATAGGCAATATAGGTGTTGTTGTGGCTCAAGAAGTCCCGAAATTTACCGTGGATTTTAAAAATGCCTCTTTAACAGAGGTGTTTGATTATTTTGGAAAAAATAGCGATTACAAGTTCACGTACAACAGCGAGAACGTAAAAAATGAGACGAAAAAGATTACCGAATCTTTTAAGAATGTGACTTTAGAACAGATTCTTACAAAATGTCTGGATGGAACACGTTTTAGTTTTGAGATCGTGAACAAAAACGTGGTGATCACGCTGCGGAAACTACCGGACGTGAAGTTGACCGAGATTACTGGTCGGGTGGTTGACGAAAACGGGAATCCGGTCCCCGGGGCTACCGTGTTGATTCAGGGAACTACAAATGGTGTAGTCACGAACATGGACGGATATTATGTGATTAACGTGAGACCGACAGATGCTTTACGGGTTTCTTTTATCGGTTACAAAACGTCGATAGTGGAGCCGAGAGGGAAAACGAAAGTGAATATACGTTTGAATCCCGAGGAGCAAAAATTGGACGAAGTGCAGGTTGTGGCCTTCGGTAAGCAAAAAAGAGAGAGTGTAACGAGTGCCATTACTACCATACGCCCAATGGATTTGAAATCGTCTAGTAGTGATTTGACTTCCGCTCTTACCGGTAAAATTGCCGGAATCATCGGTTGGCAGACGGGTGGTGCTCCTGGTGCATTGACTGAAGAGGAAATGAACACCAAGTTCTACATTCGGGGTATCAGTTCTTCTAACGGAGCCTCAGAACCTTTAGTGTTGATTGACGGGGTGGAATCTTCCCGTTTGGATTTGGCACGTATGGCTCCAGAGGATATTGAGAGTTTCTCCGTGTTAAAAGATGCGTCGGCAACAGCGATGTACGGGGCACGCGGTGCAAATGGGGTTATTATCGTGACAACAAAAAAAGGAGAAGCCGGGAGTGTATATACTTCTGTACGTTACGAGGCAGTAGCCTCTATGCCGACGGATAAAATCGAAGTGGTGAATCCTCAAACTTATATGCGGATGTACAATGAGGCGTTGTTGGCGCGAAATCCGGGTGCTACTCCCCAGTATTCCTTGAATCGTATCGAACGCACGGGTAGTAAAGATTATCCCTCTTGGGTGTACCCTGCTAACGACTGGTTTAAGGTCCTGTTCAAAGATTATTCCGTGAACCATCGTGTGGGGGTGAATGTTCGGGGTGGGTCCGAAACAGTCCAATATTATGCTTCTGTCAATTATGTACGTGACCAGGGAATGTTGAAAACCGATCGGTTGAATCAGTTTGAAGTGAACATTAAGAATTCCACGCTTTCATCGCGTATCAACTTGAATGTAAATTTAAGTTCCGGTATCAGAATGTTGGTCTATACGAATATAAATTACGATAAATATCATGGACCTCGCTCTGAAGTACAAACTGCTTATGCTTATGCATTCAATGCTTCACCAGTAAATTTTGCCCCTACTTATCCGGGTGATTTCGAACATGGTTGGCCGCATTTACGTTTCGGGAGTGTGAGGAAAGGTGATGGCGTTGCCCTTAATCCATACGCTCAAATACAGAGTGGTTATCAAGATCGGAGCCGTTATAGTGCGACGACTAAATTAGAGTATATCCATAATTTATCTGGATTGGTGAAGGGATTGGAATTACGAGCGAGTGCCTCTTTGTCAAAAACCGGGTACGAGATGAATGCTTTTGAGTTCAGACCTTTTTATTATGCGATGGATGCAGAAAATGGGGGGTATGATTTTGAAACCGGAGAACATAAATTGACGCTGTTGTCGAATGGACGACGGACCTTGCAAAAGCCTTATCAGGGAGGATCTGCCTCGACTTCTTCCACGCAATTGGTGTATGAAGGTCGTATGCTGCATACCGCAGCTTGGGGTGGGGTTGATGCAACTTTGCACCAGACATCGTTGACGGCTGTATTTCAGGCACTACAAGCTAATTCTGCTCCGGTGAGTGATTTGTTTGGTAGTTTCGAGCAACGTAACTTGAGTTTTTCCATGCGTGGTAGTTACGGATTCTTAGATCGTTACTTTGTAGAGGCGAGCTTTGGGTATAATGGTTCTGAGCGTTTTACTAAAAATAATCGAATGGGGTTTTTCCCGGCTGTCAGCGGAGCCTGGATTATTTCTAAGGAAAATTTTATGCAGGGAGGTATCAATAAATGGATCTCGTTCCTAAAGTTGAGAGGTTCATGGGGGAAGGTCGGTAACGACGGAATCATCAAAGACCCTCGTTTCGTGTATATGCCGGAAATTATTGGAGGGCCAGGTTATATGGACCCGGAACCGGGATCACAGCAGCAATTAAGCCGTAAAGAGGTTAAAAATTATGGTGACCCGGATGTGAAATGGGAGGTGTCCGAGCAGTTAAATCTCGGTTTGGAGACCCGCTTTTTTAAGGATATTTTGGAAGTCAACCTTGATCTTTATCAAGAGATACGTCATAATATTATCGAACAACGAGTTACTATTCCTGCTCAGGTGGGGGTGGAAGTGAACCCACTGGACAATTTGGGTAAAATTCGGGCTCGAGGTTTGGATCTTTCTGCTAAAGTGCAACACTCTTTCAGTAATGATTTTTGGATTATCCTAAACGGAACCTTTACTTATAACAAGGCGGTTTACAAGGAGTTGGAAGAGGCAAAGGATAAACCGTATTGGCAGTTGAAAACAGGGTACGAGCTTTCTCAGCGGGTAGGATATATTGCTGAAGGGTTATTCCGAGATCAGGCGGAGATCGATAACTCGCCACAAGCAAATACTGGTATCATGCCGGGGGATATTCGTTACCGGGACGTGGATGGAAACGGGACGATTGATGTGAATGATGCGGTGCATATCGGTTTCCCGGAAACTCCGCGGATGGTGTATGGTTTCAGCGGTTTTATCAATTACAAGAACTGGGAGTTTAACTTCTCGTTCCAAGGATCTGGTAAGCGAGGATTCTTTATTAATCCGAAAGCCTTGTCTCCATTTGTGGAGGACCATGCGATGCTGAAGGAAATTTACGAGAGTCATTGGACGGAGAAAAATGTGGATAACCGCCCCTTCTGGCCCCGTCTTTCCGTGCAGGACATCACTGTTTATAACAAGCAGGAAGATTGGAGTGCGAATAACACGGATGATCGCCGTTCCACCTATTTTATGCGGGAGTGTCGTTTTTTACGTTGCACGGCGTTGGAACTGGCGTATAACTTGCCATTGGGACTCCGCAAAAAATTGCGGATGCAGAACGTGAAATTCTTTGCTCGTGCCAACAATCCTTTTTTGATCTCCAATTTTAAATTGTGGGATGTGGAATTAGGAGGAAACGGGTTTAATTACCCTATTCAAAAGACCTACGCTATGGGTGTTAATATTAGCTTCTAATTAAAAAACAGAGATAAAATGAAACATTTATTATCTTATTTATTACTTCCGTTTTTACTGTTCACGTCTTGTGACAGTTGGTTGGATGTGGTGCCGGAGGAGGATATCGCAACCATCGATTCGGAATTCGAGACTTATGATCAGGCTTACGTGTGGCTGAAAAGTGCTTATGCCTATATGCAAGACCTTTATGACCGGTGGGATGATGTGACTCACACTGGGTCAGATGAATTAGTTGCCGACAATTACATGAGAAATACACTTTATTATCATCCGGAAGGATTGGATATTATTGGCGGTATGCAGAACGTGTTAGATCCTTATGGAGACACGTGGCTTAATATAACCAGTGCTAATGGTGTGCCTTGCCGGAAAGATTTTTACACGCAAATCGTGATTTGTAATCATTTTATTACCCGTATAGACAATGTATATAATTTGCCGGATAAAGATAAGGAGGAATGGAAAGCGGAAGTGGTTGCGCTAAAGGCCTTTTATTATTTCGAGCTGGTACGTCGCTACGGCCCGGTAATGATTGTGCCGGATCAATTTGATCCGAATCAGGATGTCGAAACATTGAAGTTACCTCGTCTTCACGTGGATACTTGTTTCAATTACATCGTGAGTCTTTGTGATGAGGTGGTCGATTTACTTCCCTCCTGCAATGCGAAACAGAGTGAGCGACGTGGATATTTCAATAAAGAGGCTGTTATGGCATTGAAAGCGCGGGCATTATGCTACCAGGCTTCTGATCTTTTCAATGGTAATCCCGATTACGGAAATCTCAAAAATAAACAAGGTGAACCTTTGTTCAGTTCTACGGCTGATCCTCAAAAATGGGAGCGGGCTGCACAGGCTGCTATTGATTTAATTAATTATTGTTCCGAAACAGGATCAGCGAACTTGGTGAGTGGCAATTCTGCTAATACGGAATTACAGGGTTATATGCTTGATATAGAGAGATCCATTCAGACGTTTGGGTGGTTGAGTGACGAGGTGTTGTATATGATTAGGCTACAGCAGGGAGACGGGTTATTTAACTATACCTTGCCTAATTTTGATGACGGTTCGAACCATACGTTGCCGGGGGCTTGTTTGACGCCAAGCATGAAAATGGTAGAGATGTTCTACACGGAGAATGGTTTACCCATCGATCAGGATTTGAAGTGGGTAGGGGGTGGAAATCCTTATGCTCTTAGCGTGGAGACCGACCCGAAGTATACTGATGTGGTTGTTTTGAACGAACCTGTATTAAACCTTCATCGTCGCCGTGAACCCCGTTTTTATGCTACTATCGCTGCCGATCGTTGTTATTGGCGCTTGGGTACTGGTGCAAACAATGTCTATTTGATGAAAGTTTATCAAGGTGAAGGATGGGGATTGAATGAAAAACGTTTGTCCGCTACCGGTCCGCAAAACATTACCGGTTACTATTTGAAAAAATGGTCTTCTTCGAGGGCGACTCTTCTCGGCCATCAAAGTGGTTTAGGGAGTTTGGGAGAAAGACCGGCTTCTATTTTCCGTTTGGCAGAGATGTATTTGATTGCAGCCGAGGCTCTGAATGAGTG
>OGOU01001882.1_pt1 | contig 15612 bp, 11 predicted proteins | sample 1552721 | NCBI WGS metagenome assembly OGOU01 (sample SAMEA2580176, study PRJEB22360) | human gut metagenome | biome: human gut; feature: human-associated habitat; material: faeces | place: Denmark | collected 2008/2010 | reverse complement strand
TCAAAGTAAGTACCGTAGAGCATGGTATGGCAGCCCTTTACGCATTGGGCATTGATAACTGCCTTATCCAGGTTAATGGTCCGGAATTTCCGATTTTGGACGGTAGTGCACAATATTATGTACAAGAAATAGAACGTGTAGGAACAGAAGAACAAAGTGCTGTCAAGGATTTTTATATCATCAAATCTAAAATTGAATTCCGGGACGAATCAACAGGTTCTTCTATCATCGTGCTACCGGACGAGAATTTTAGTCTGAATGTACTCGTTTCCTACGATTCAACCATTATCCCGAATCAGTTTGCAACACTTGAGGATATGCACAATTTCAAAGACGAAGTGGCTGCCAGCCGTACTTTCGTCTTTGTTCGTGAAATAGAGCCGCTTCTCTCCGCCGGCCTCATTAAAGGTGGTGACCTCGACAACGCAATCGTTATTTACGAACGCAAAATGTCACAGGAAAGCTATGACAAACTGGCTGATGTAATGGGTGTTCCTCACATGGATGCGGATCAGTTGGGGTACATCAATCACAAACCACTGGTTTGGCCGAACGAGTGTGCCCGTCACAAACTGCTGGATGTTATCGGTGATCTTGCATTGATTGGTAAACCGATTAAAGGTCGCATCATTGCTACCCGCCCCGGTCACACCATCAACAATAAGTTTGCGCGTCAGATGCGGAAGGAAATTCGCCTGCATGAAATACAGGCACCGACATACGACTGTAACCGCGAACCGGTGATGGACGTAAATCGTATCCGTGAGCTATTACCCCACCGTTATCCTTTCCAATTGGTAGACAAGGTAATTGAGATGGGTGCCAGCTATATCGTAGGTATCAAAAATATCACAGCAAACGAACCTTTCTTCCAGGGACATTTCCCACAGGAACCAGTGATGCCGGGCGTACTTCAAATAGAAGCAATGGCTCAGGTAGGCGGTTTGCTCGTTCTTAATTCTGTTGACGAACCGGAACGTTATTCTACCTATTTCATGAAGATAGATGGCGTAAAGTTCCGCCAGAAAGTAGTACCGGGAGATACACTGCTTTTCCGTGTAGAATTATTAGCCCCGATCCGTCGTGGCATCTCCACAATGAAAGGTTATGCATTCGTTGGCGAAAAAGTCGTTTGCGAAGCAGAATTCATGGCACAAATAGTAAAAAATAAATAAAACCAAAAACATGGTAAGTCCTCTAGCGTATATTCATCCCGAAGCTAAAATCGGAGAAAATGTAGAAATTGCGCCTTTTGTATTTATTGATAAAAACGTAGTTATTGGCGATAACAACAAGATTATGGCTAATGTGAACATCTTGTATGGTTCACGCATTGGTAATGGAAATACGATCTTTCCGGGTGCTGTTATCGGAGCAGTTCCACAGGACCTCAAGTTTCGTGGAGAAGAATCAACTGCTGAAATCGGAGACAATAATCTGATTCGTGAGAATGTTACAGTCAACCGTGGTACGGCAGCTAAAGGGCGTACCATTGTAGGAAGCAACAACTTATTAATGGAAGGGGTGCATGTAGCACACGATGCACTGATCGGTAACGGATGTATTATCGGCAACTCTACCAAGATGGCAGGTGAAATCGTTATTGACGACAATGCTATTATCAGTGCCAATGTATTGATGCATCAGTTCTGCCATGTAGGCAGCCATGTAATGATTCAGGGCGGATGCCGTTTCAGCAAAGATATCCCTCCTTACATCATTGCAGGACGTGAGCCCATAGCTTTCAGCGGTATCAACATTATCGGCCTTCGTCGCCGTGGTTTTGCCAATGAAGTGATCGAAAGTATTCATAACGCTTACCGTATCATTTACCAAAGCGGCTTGAATACGACAGATGCATTGAAGAAAATTGAAGATGAAGTTGAGAAGAGTCCGGAGATTGACTACATCATCAATTTCATCCGTAATTCAGAACGTGGTATTATTAAATAAACAGTTCAAAATAGTCATATTATGATATACAGATTTACTATCATATCTGATGAAGTTGACGATTTTGTCAGAGAAATACAAATTGATCCGGAAGCTACATTTCTTGACTTCCATGAAGCAATACTGAAATCAGTAGGGTACACAAACGACCAGATGACCTCCTTCTTTATCTGTGATGATGATTGGGAAAAAGAAAAAGAAGTCACTTTGGAAGAAATGGACGACAATCCGGAAATGGATAGTTGGGTAATGAAAGAGACTACTATCAGCGAACTGGTAGAAGATGAAAAGCAAAAATTGTTGTATGTATTCGACTACATGACAGAGCGTTGCTTCTTCATCGAATTGTCTGAAATCATCACCGGAAAAGATATGAATGGTGCCAAATGTACCAAGAAATCGGGTGATGCTCCGCCACAAACTGTAGATTTTGAAGAAATGGCTGCTGCAAGCGGTTCACTCGACCTGGACGAAAATTTCTATGGTGATCAGGACTTTGATATGGAAGATTTTGATCAGGAAGGCTTCGACATAGGTGGTAACGCGGGTGGCTCTTATGAAGAAGAGAAGTTTTAAGTATTAAGTATCAAGTATTAGGTATTAATTGCTATGCAGTGACAAGCAGTTAATACCTAATATTTTTATCCCCGACACTTTAATACTTAACACCTAATACTTAATACTTTAAAATCCATGCCCACTCTCATTGTTTTAATCGGACCTACAGGAGTAGGAAAAACAGAATTAAGCCTGCGACTGGCGGAGAACTTTCACACCAGCATTGTCTCCGCTGATTCGAGACAACTTTATGCTGAATTAAAAATAGGAACGGCGGCTCCTACCCCGGATCAATTAAAACGCGTGCCTCACTATTTGGTAGGTACTCTTCATCTTACCGATTATTACAGCGCCGCTCAATATGAGCAGGAAGCGATGGAAATCCTCCATCAATTATTCACAGAACATGAGGTAGTAGTACTTACGGGTGGATCAATGATGTATGTAGATGCCATCTGCAAGGGGATTGACGACATCCCTACCGTTGATGCTGAAACACGTCAAGTGATGCTGCAAAAGTATGAGGAAGAGGGATTGGAGCAACTTTGTGCAGAGCTCCGTTTATTAGATCCGGACTACTATCGCATCGTAGACCTGAAAAACCCAAAACGGGTGATTCATGCATTGGAAATCTGTTACATGACCGGAAAGACATATACATCTTTCCGCACCCAACAGAAAAAGGAACGTCCTTTCCGCATTCTTAAGATCGGATTAACCCGTGACAGAGAAGAACTGTATGACCGCATTAATCGTCGTGTAGACCAAATGATGGAGGAAGGATTACTGGACGAAGTACGTTCCGTACTCTCCTACCGGCATCTAAACTCTCTTAATACCGTAGGTTACAAAGAACTGTTCAAATATCTGGACGGAGAATGGGAACTCCCTTTCGCTATCGAAAAGATCAAGCAAAATTCACGCATTTATTCACGCAAACAGATGACATGGTTCAAAAGGGATGAAGAAATACGCTGGTTCCATCCGGAACAAGAAACGGAGATACTTGAGTACCTCCGTCTACAAAATCTGACTCATTTACCCAGTTTGGATACCTTCTGATAAACTTCCCGATAGACATTATTGCCCAACCGGAACAGAAGCGTCATTTTCTTTCCGTCAATCCGGTAAGATATAGGAACGATAGCATTTGCCGATCTGCCATGTTCATTACGCAGTTTCTCGCAGTAAAGGCCTTTTGCAATGATGCTGTACTCCCCCGAACGGGTAATTTTGTACGGGCAAAATACATCGTCCGAACTGCGGCTGCCTGAACTCACGTCTACAGCATCTTTGATATACGCATCCACATTGAAATAATTGCCATCTTTATCAAGTACCTTATATCTGACCACTTGCGAAGAGCCTTCACTCTGAACAAGTTTCCAGATTCCTTTTAAGTTTTGACTCATACAAAGTGCAGGCACAAGAAAAAGAAATGAAACAGCTAGTAAAATCTTACAAAATTGTCTTTTCATAATAATAAAATTTTAAGTTTAACAAATAGTTAATAATAGTGTATGTCGCTTTTATCCTTATTTAAATCAGCATTTTCTGCAGCAATACATAAACGGCCAATTCACAAATCGGATAAAGTTTGTTCTCATTTATCTTTCAAAACAACTTCAAGTGTAGGTTTCACTTTCATCTCAATGGTTGGCTTGCCATTATAGCCTATCAAAAGTACACCTTTTTTAGGAGCTCTTATTCTAAAATGCCCATTAGAATCTGTTCTTTCCATATATCCCGTACCTTTTACATTAACAATAGCAGCCGTTGGTTTTCCATCTTCACCACACACAACTCCAGTTACATTAATCCAATCAGAACGATATTTCTCAGTTTGCAAACGGACAACTGTCTTCTTACCGAATTTATCTAACGAAACAGATTTGATCTCCTTAATAGACATTCCTTTCAGCTTCGTTTTCCTAACTTCTTCATCATCTATACAATAGATAATTCCCCCTTCTACATCTCTTGCTACACTTTCCGCTAATTCCAAAGCATCGGCATAAGGCTTCTTCGAGTTAGTTTTATTAAATTCATATTCCGCATCCGAAAACAAAGTGATCATCACCACTCCATTTTTCCCTTTTTCTCCATAAGCGTCTGTGGCTGCTTTATCTTTCAACACAGCGAAGTTTTTAATACGGTCAAGGGACAGATCATTCAAAGGATTAACACCTAAAGCCTCTTTACCATCAATGATAATCAGAGCTGCATTTTTTGCTTGTGAAGTATGCCATTCAGCATCATGAGGTCCACCCATATAAAAGTGTGCCTTTTTAGGTAATTCACCCTCAGTACTTACCTTGGCAGGTTTTGGAAGTTTTTGCTTAGCCTGATATTCTTCCTCTGTCAACAAACTAACAAGAATCACTCCATTTTTCCCCTTATCTCCATAAACCTCCTTAGCTGACTTATCTTTCATTACAGACAGGCTCTTTATACGATCAGGAGAGATACTGGATAAAGGATCATCTCCAATAGCTTCTTCACCATCAACGAAAACCAACGGTTTCCCTCCGGTTGCAGAATAAAATTTAGTTCCCCAGTTCTTATCTCCACTGCTCAGTGCATCCAGTCTCATTTTCACATTAGCACCAATTACGCCTTTATTCGAAAACATCTGTACTTCCGTTGATTTAAGCTGGATGATCATAGCACCGTCTTTAGCTTTCTCCCCATATATTTTTACGGCATTCTCATTCTTCAATACAGAGATATTTTCAATACGACTAGGGTCTAAAGCATCTACTACCGCACGATCCGATTCTTTTCCATTAATAATAACCAAAGGCGTTTTTTCTTTAGAAGAATCTTTCGGCATAGTCCCGACACCCACTACCACCACTTTATTCTTAGCAGTATCGACAGATGCCGTTACCACATTTTCTTCACTTCTTGCTTCTAAAATTGCAGCCAAATCATTAACTTTGACGGCAGAAATCTCCTCAACTCTTTCGGAGATTTCGGGACGGGCAAAAGCGGTTACTGCAATAGCTGCCAACGGAAGTACATACAAGTACTTCAAACGTGCCCAAGGATTCGATTTTTCTTTTAACATCATAGTGATACGTTTTTTAAGTTTACTGTGATTAAAGCTGTTGGCCATAGAGTAGAGCCTTGTGCCAACGGCTTTTTTTATTAATAATAACTGATAATCTTTTGCATCGATACCTTCATTAATAACTGTTTCATCGGCTTCATATTCATGAATATTCTGTAATTCCTGTTTCAGCAGCCATATACCGGGGTTGAACCATTGAAAAAAGATACAGATATCAGCTACCAACAAATCGATGGAATGACGATTCTGAATATGTGCCATTTCATGAATCAGAATCTCGCGTCCATCCTCTTCCAAATCTTTCCGGGAAATAACGATATATCTCATCCAACTGAAAGGAGCGACCTCCCGTTCCAGAACAATCAGTCTGACTCCTCCTTCAAGCCTTTCCCGTTTACCCGATTTAATCAGTAATAGTAAACGGGATAAAGAGTAAAGATTACGGCATGCAAAGAATATAATACCAACCAGATAAAACAGCAACAGAACTTGTACCCAGGAAATGGAAAGTTCCTCCGGCTGTGCAATCGTCACCTCTACGGGATTCATAGCTTCCGCCATCATCAATAGTTGCTCAACTGTCAGCACGGTCTGACTCAATTCGGTCTGATGAGCAGTAGTCACCTCTATAAAAGGAATCAGCAGGGATAAAAATAATATCCCCAATAAGGCTATCCTGTTGAACCGATGGAATGTTTCCTTACTTAACAACAATCTGTAAAACAGATAAAATAAAGACAGACAAACCGCCGATTTCAAAATATAGATAAGAAAGATTCCCATAGTCATTGATATTTAAAGGAGACAAATATAGTTTTAACCCGGATTAGTATAAATAATAAGGACGCTGAATGACCATTTTATTAAGTATATTGATTCCTAAGTTATTTATCCAATACGATTTTTATATCTTTTGCAGCTTTTGTCCTGAAAAGAACCTTCTCACCCCGAGAAATCTGGAGAGAGGCGTCTTTAGGAGTTTTCAACTCAAAGTGTCCAGTTGCATCAGTCTTTGTAGACGATGAAGTTCCATACATAGTAATAGTGATCCCTTCTATAGGCTTTTTTTCCTTATCCATTACAATACCCGAAGCTAATACCCATTTATCCGAATTTCTTTCCGTTCTAACGCGGATCATAGTTTCACCTTTCCCGCTATTCTCATTACGTGATACCCCACGCACTTCGTTTGCCGGAATATTTTTCAAATCCTCTTCCGAGGCTTCTTTTTCATCAATAAAGAATACCACCTTCCCTGTAGGAACAGTTTTATCATCTTTTAGATTCATCGCTATCTCCCAGGCATTGTTATAGGGATGCTGCGGGTTCTTTTTGCGAGCTTCATATTCTTCCTCAGTAAACAGGTCTACCATAATCACTCCATTCTTTGCTTTATCCCCATAAGCCTCCAGTGCAGCTTCTGATTTCAAAACAGAAAAACTTTTTATACGATCCGGAGAAACTTTAGACAAAGCATTAGGACCCAAAACTTCTTTACCATCAATCACTACTAATGGTTCCTCACCATCATATACACCACGAATGGGAAGTCCGCCAATGCCGGGGACAGAGTTCTGTTTAGGAAATGATCCGGTTTTAGTCTTAAATTTAGCCTGAGTTTTAGTAATTCGAAAGTGGTTATCCGCATTCGGCAGTAATTCAATATCATAAACACCATGTTTTCCTTTCTCGCCATAGATAGAAAGAGCCGCATCGCTACGTAATATAGACACAGTCTTTATTCGATTCGGGTTGGCTTCATCATTCATTATCGAATACAATGTATCTTTAGATACTTCCTTACCATCTACCAATATAAGAGGCTTATTTGATTCCGATATCCGTTCAAAACGGCCACCATATAAAACAACCGAACTTCGCTTGGAAGCAACGGAATCATTGAATATTACAACTGAATCTGCTGAATATACAGTCGATGAATCCTTAGAAACCCAACGTCCTCCATACATTTTTGATTTCTCAGGCACTACATAGGGCTTAGCTTTCAGGGAGTCTTTCAGCACATCTTTGGTGATTTCTTCCACTTTTGCTTCTACAATTGCAGCCAAATCATTAACTTTGACGGCAGAAATCTCGTCAGCCTTTTCAGAGATTTCGGGACGGGCAAAAGCGGTTACTGCAATAGCAGCCAACGGAAGTACATATAAGTATTTCAAACGCGCCCAAGGATTTGATTTTTCTTTTAACATCATAGTGATACGTTTCTTAAGTTTACTGTGATTAAAGCTGTTGGCCATAGAGTAGAGCCTTGTGCCAACGGCTTTTTTTATTAATAATAATTGATAATCTCTAGCGTTTATACCCTCATTAATGACCGCTTCGTCGGCTTCGTATTCATGGATATTCTGCAATTCCTGTTTCAATAACCACGCTCCAGGATTAAACCACTGAAAGAATATACAGATATCTGCTATGAGCAAGTCCCAAGAATGGTGCTTTCTGATATGCGCACATTCGTGAATCAGTATTTCACGTCCGTTCTCCTCCAAATCAGTTCGTGAAATCACAACAAACTTCATCCAACTGAAGGGTGCCACATTCCGGTCATGAACCAACAAAACAGTATGTTTATCTATCTGTCTCCGTTGCGCCGTATTCATTAACCGAACAAGACGGAATAAAGAATAGACATTCCGGCAAACAAGGAAAAATATGCCCGCTATATAAAATAGAAGAACTATTTCTATCCAATGCACTGGGCTTCTCCACGTATCTACCAAATCATCTCCTTCCACTACTGTTGTCACCTGGGTTTCCTGATGATTCTCTGCCATAACAAGTAGTTGTTCAATTGTCAGTACTGCCTGATTTATTTCATTCTGCGGCGCCTTGGTCACTTCAATCAGCGGAAGCAACAAAGAAAACACGAGAATGCCCAACAACGCAATCCGGTTAAAACGGTAGAACGTTTCTTTACTCAACAGCAGCCTGTAAAACAAATAAAACAATGACAGGCACACCCCCGATTTTAGTATATAGACGAAAAAGAATCCCATATATAGATTAATTCCAGTTAGTTCTCTGCCAATTTCTTCTCAAACTCCTCCAAATAGGAAGGATTCTTTTTAGATGCCAACACCCAAATGCCTTTCTTGGCTTTACTACCAAACTTAGATTCCAGATTCGTCGACTCCGGCAAAATTTCCCATACATCATGCAGCAGATCATCCGGAGATAAGCTCTTCAACTGCTGGTAAGAAATTTCTTTTCCATCCAAAAGAATAAGCTGTCCATCATGCCCGGTTCCTCCATCCGTACAATAAATCTTAAAGAAATCCTTCACATAATAAATGCACTTCACAGTATGAGAGGTCTTCACTTCATGAGCAAGTGCAGGATGAGCGTTCTGCTGCTTTTTAACTCCATAGAGTTCATTCAACGATTTAAGCATTCCTTTTTTTACCCGATGAACAAAATCCGCCAAGTCACTTTCTGTCCACGGAGTAGTGGAAGACAAACGTAGTATTCCTTTCTCCTTTTGGTAAACACCTTTCCGATAACTGATGACATTATCATCAGAACTTGATTCCGAAATTGACCATCCTGCATATCCTACAGGGATATGCATTTTTAGAGTATCGATTTCTATAATTTGTACAGTGTCCGATTCTGCATAACTCTTAGAAACCAGAATCTCTTCGAAATGTCTCACATCCAATGTATCCTGTATGAATGCATTTCCCTCCTGATTATTCATATTCAGAAGATTCGGACGGGCAAAAAGAACAGCTGTAATAGCTGCCAACGGAAATACTATCAAGTATTTTGATAATTTCCAAGGATTTGATTTTTTCTTCAACATCATAGTAATACGTTTTTTAAGTGAACTGTGATCAAAACTATTCACCATAGAATACAGCCTTGTTCCAACAGTCTTTTGAATTAATAAAAGCTGATATTTCTTTGCATCAATCCCTGCTTTCAGAACTGATTCATCTGCTTCAAACTCATGTACAGTTTTCAATTCTTTTCTGAAAAGCCACATTGCCGGATTAAACCACTGGAACAACAGGCAAATCTCTGCCAATATCAGATCACGTGAATGTTTGTGCAGGATATGTGCATACTCATGAGCTATAATTTCGTCACCATGCTCCTCCAAGTCCTGTCGGGATAGCACGATATATCGTTTCCAGCTAAATGGTGCCACATTTTGTTGATGGACTACCAATCTGACTTCTCCTTTCCAACACTCCTTCTCACCGTAACGAATCAAACGGTATATGCACACTATAGAAAATATATAACGCAACAACAACAGCAATGCTCCACCCAGATACAGAAATCCCAAATTGCCAAGGGTCAAAATAGTGAAATCAGACCTTTCTTTCTCTAATTGTGTATGTAACGTAGTTGTTGTGACCTGCTCCATTTTCTGCAAATCCTGTTCTTGCTCCATTTCTTCTTCCGGAATATTCAGACGTTCAAACACTTGTTCAATCTGTGGTAAATGGAAGTTCTGTGAAACTTTGAGCGAAGGAATGACAAATGCAACCAATATAAGTCCGATCAACACCATCCGGTTGAATCGATGAAATGTCTCCTTGCTTAGCCAAAAGCGGTAGAATAAATAAAAAACAGACAGACAAAGCGCTGTTTTCAACATATATATGAGGAAGAAAATGTGCATAGTATTGTTTTGTATTAGATTGTGTTATTCTTTATTATTTCTGATGAGCTTGTTCCACCTCGTTTATAAGCCTTTTCAAGTCATCCAAAGAAATATCCTCCTCTTTGACCAGAGACGAAACAGCGCTCAAATATGAATTATTGAAATACTTACTGATTACATTCCGCAATGTCCCTTTACGAAAATCTTCTTCGCTGACAACGGGATAGTACTGATAAGTATTCCCAAAAGTATGATGAGCCAGAAATCCCTTATCTTCAAGCCCGCGAACAATTGTAGATAACGTATTGAAATGAGGCTTCGGTTCCTCATAGAAAGCCAACATTTCTTTCACAAACAAAGGGCCTTTCTCCCAGAAATACCCCATCAATTCCTCTTCTTTTACTGTTAATCCTTTCATATTTACAACATTGTTTACTGCAAATAACGAGAAGTTTTAGTTCATAAACTAATTTTCATAGTTAAAGTAAACTAAATGCTTTAGTTTATCTTCTTTTCCAACAACCGTAACAAGGTATACCTATTTACATATTGGCATTAAACTCAGATTCTATCGGGATTTATCCATCCATTCTCCCAGCCTCTCAAAAAAGAATTATGTTTTTATCTCTCATACTCTCATTCTTTTCTTATAAATATCAGAGAACTAACAAGATACAAAATGAGAGATACTTTCATCATCGGTATCTCTCATTCTTTTTTCAGCCAAATCACATAAAATCAACCTATCTCTCACCACACTTCAACCTATCTCTCATTCTATTTCAACTTATCTCTCATGATTTTTCGGACAGTATACCGTTACCTTACCTTCATCCGGTTGTTCTTTACAGATGATACTACCTATATTCTTAGCATCTCTTACCTACATCCTTATCTTATCTCCCTTACATACCTCTGTTTTCTTACCGACATCTTCATCGTTCCACTAGAGTGCACAGGCCTGCGCACTCTAGTGAACAGATCGTGCCACCCGGGTGAAACGATCTGTTCACCCGAGTGGCACGATAACAATTGAACTTATATCACACGACCTTATCCGATAGATAACACAAGAATATAGGGTTGTTTATCTGAAAAGTAAGGCTACACCTCCCCTATTATCCCAGTAATTTATCAATGATAAAATGGCCGATAAAGAATAAATCGCCCATGAAAACAATGCTGAATATCAGAAAAGCGAAGCAGGTACTCCAGCGGGAACCTCCTGCTTCCTCGCCACGTTTAATACGAAGCAGGGAACTATGCAGACAATCGCCCGCAATGAACAGCACAAACAGACTCGGAATCAAGTCACCCCATGATATCAGCCACAGGTTATCACCTTTTCCCATCAGGAATGTCAATGCTACGGCCAACAGGAAGACAGAAGCATACTGCAAATCTTTTCTCTTCGAATTCATAGCGGTAATATTTAAAGTACTTTTCACAAAGATATCGAATATCTTCCAATAATCCTTATCAATTACATCTAAAAAAGGTTATGTCTGACCGGAAGATTCGGACGGAGCATTCCCTGCCTTAGCGGATTTCTTTTTCAGCCGGCCGCTCTTTCTCAGCGCTTCTGCAATAATCCACTGAAGTTGTCCGTTTGTACTGCGAAACTCATCGGCTGCCCATTTTTCAATGGCATCCATTGTCTCGGCATCTACACGCAAAACAAAACTCTTTATTGAAGATTCTTTTTTAGCCACTACCTTCTTACCTTCTATTTTTATTTATTAATGATTCAACGTACCTGTATTGACTACCGGCTGTGCAGCCTCATCCGCACAAAGAACTACAAGCAGATTACTGACCATCGCCGCCTTCTTGTCCTCGTCCAATTCAACAATTTCTTCTTCAGAAAGTTTATGCAAAGCCATACGTACCATTGATACGGCACCCTCCACAATCTTTTCACGGGCACTGATAATGGCCGAAGCCTGCTGGCGACGCAACATGACGGCTGCAATCTCCGGAGCATAAGCCAGATAGTTGATGCGGGCTTCCACTATTTCCATTCCGGCCATCGCCAGACGTTCGTTAAGCTGGTGTTCCAACTGATCATTGATTTCATCGCCACCGCTCCGCAATGTCAATTCATCCGAATTCGCTTCGTTATCATCGTAAGCATACAATCCTGCCACCTGACGGAGAGCAGCATCACTCTGCACACGCACAAAATCTTCAAAAGCATTCATTCGTCCGGCAACGGTTACGCTCATCTGTCCGGTTCCTTTATTATCCGCCATCGTCTGTGCATCGATTTCGAACATGGCCTTATACGTATCCTTCAGTTTCCAGACAAGCACCAGTCCTATCAGAATAGGGTTACCAATCTTATCATTCACCTTGATAGGCTCTATATCCAGATTACGGGCACGCAAAGAAAGCTTTTTCTTATTCATAAAAGGATTCACCCAAAAGAAACCGGTTTCGGTAAAGGTACCCTTGTACTTTCCGAAGAATACCATAGCCCGGGCTTCGTTCGGTTCCTGAGAAAAATATCCGGGAATCATCAGAATAGCTGCCGCAAGAAAGAGGATCAGCAGCAGGAACAAAACAATACTTCCTTTAAAAAGGACAAAGCTCATCACAATCAGAAGAGGCAGTATCGCCAAATTAACAAACAAGGCTACAAACCCATTAATAACCACGTCATTGTACTGAAATTCTTTTGCATTCATAGGACTATATTTTGATATTATTTTGATATCACAAATATATCACTTTCCATTCTGATAATGCAAGGGGAAAGACTCTTTTTTCTCCGCAATACATCATTTTTAACTAAACAGCAGTCATCCGATACTAAACAAATTTAAAAGGCGTAAGAAAATAAGGGTTTAATTCAAACAAAAACAGGATGTACTTTGAGGTATTTAAGTTTATTGTTATTTTTGCAGGGTATGAACTTAACCCCCTTAAACAAGTAAAATATAAAACGATTTATAAAATGAGAAAAGTAAGTTTAGCCCTGCTCCTCTGCCTTCTCTGCCTCGCCGGAATGGCACAAGGACAAAAGGCACTTGATTTAAAAGATATTACCTCCGGACGCTTCCGCCCGGAAAATATTCAGGGAGTCATCCCCACACCAGATGGAGAGCACTACACACAAATGAACGCCGACGGTACGCAAATCATCAAATACTCATTCCGCACAGGAGAAAAGGTAGAGGTGATCTTTGACGTGAACCAGGCACGTGAATGTGACTTCAAGAATTTCGACAGCTATCAGTTCTCACCCGATGGTGACAAATTGCTGATTGCTACCAAAACGACCCCGATATACCGGCATTCATACACAGCTGTGCATTATATATACCCTTTGAAACGAAATGATAAGGGAGTTACGACAAACAACATTATTGAACGGCTGTCCGACGGCGGACCTCAACAGGTCCCCGTCTTTTCTCCCGACGGAACGATGATCGCTTTCGTGCGTGACAATAATATATTTCTCGTAAAGCTGCTCTACGGTAACAGCGAAAGTCAGGTGACCGAAGATGGCAAGCAAAATATGGTTCTCAACGGTATCCCCGACTGGGTGTACGAAGAAGAATTCAGCTTCAACCGTGCTTTGGAGTTCAGCGCTGACAATACGCAGATTGCCTTTATCCGTTTCGATGAATCGGCAGTCCCCTCCTACTCTTTCCCGATATTTGCCGGAGAGGCTCCCCGCATAGATGCTCTCAAGGATTATCCGGGAGAATATACGTATAAGTATCCGAAGGCCGGCTACCCGAACTCAAAAGTAGAAGTACGCACGTATGATATTAAGTCGCGCGTCACCCGCACCATGAAACTTCCGTTGGATGCAGACGGATATATCCCCCGCATCCGCTTTACCAAAGATGCCAACAAACTGGCAATCATGACGTTGAACCGTCATCAGGATCGTTTCGACCTTTACTTTGCCGACCCGCGTTCCACGCTTTGCAAACTGGTATTGCGTGACGAATCTCCTTACTATATTAAAGAGAACACCTTCGATAATATCGAATTCTACCCCGAATACTTCAGCCTGCTCAGTGAACGCGACGGTTACAGCCACCTTTACTGGTATAGCATGGGGGGTAACCTTATAAAAAAGGTGACGAACGGAAAGTTCGAAGTAAAAGACTTCCTGGGATATGACGAGGAAGACGGTTCTTTCTACTACACCAGTAATGAAGAAAGCCCGCTTCGCAAAGCTGTCTACAAGACAGACAAGAAAGGCAAAAAGATAAAACTCTCTCAACAGGCAGGAACGAACACGCCGCTTTTCAGCAAATCAATGAAGTATTATATGAACAAGTTCACCAACCTGAATAATCCGATGGTGGTGACATTGAACGACAATTCGGGCAAAACGCTCAAGACATTGATTACAAATGACAAGCTGAAAGAGACTTTATCAGGATACGCAGTACCGCAGAAAGAGTTCTTCACCTTCCAGACTACGGACGGTGTAACCTTGAACGGATGGATGATGAAACCCGTAGATTTCTCCGCATCGAAGAAATACCCGGTGCTGATGTATCAATACAGCGGCCCGGGCTCCCAACAAGTATTGGACAACTGGGGCATTAGCTGGGAAACCTATATGGCAAGCCGCGGATTCATCGTTGTATGCGTGGATGGTCGCGGAACAGGCGGCCGTGGAGAAGCCTTTGAAAAATGCACGTATCTGAAAATCGGCGTAAAAGAAGCCAAAGATCAGGTAGAAACCGCTCTTTACCTCGGCAAGCAACCTTATGTAGACAAAGACCGCATCGGTATTTGGGGATGGAGCTACGGCGGATACATGACTCTGATGAGTATGAGTGAAGGAACTCCCGTATTCAAAGCAGGAGTAGCCGTTGCCGCACCGACCGACTGGCGTTTCTATGACACGGTCTACACCGAACGCTTCATGCGTACTCCGAAAGAAAACGCGGAAGGCTACAAGGCATCATCCGCTTTCACCCGTGCCGACAAGCTTCATGGTAACTTATTGCTCGTACACGGTATGGCAGATGACAATGTACACTTCCAGAACTGTACCGAGTATGCCGAGCATCTGGTTCAACTCGGAAAACAGTTCGATATGCAAGTATATACCAACCGCAATCATGGCATATACGGCGGTAATACCCGCCAACACCTGTACACACGCTTGACTAACTTCTTCCTGAACAACTTATAATGGCGGACAGAGTACGTAAGCCTGAATGGCTGAAAATAAATATCGGTGCCAACGAGCGATACACCGAAACCAAACGGATTGTCGACTCCCATTGCCTGCATACCATATGCAGCAGTGGGCGTTGCCCTAATATGGGGGAATGTTGGGGAAAAGGCACTGCCACCTTTATGATTGGCGGTGACATCTGCACCCGCAGTTGCAAGTTCTGCAACACACAGACCGGACGCC
>OGOU01001865.1_pt1 | contig 15692 bp, 16 predicted proteins | sample 1552721 | NCBI WGS metagenome assembly OGOU01 (sample SAMEA2580176, study PRJEB22360) | human gut metagenome | biome: human gut; feature: human-associated habitat; material: faeces | place: Denmark | collected 2008/2010 | reverse complement strand
GTTGATTCCTGCCGCGGCAGCCCTGTCCACCATCTCTCTGTCCGTGTATGACGTGTCGATCTCCATAAGGAAATGAAGACCTGCATTCTCTTCCTTTATCGTTACCTGTGGATACAGCCTGTGACTCCTGATACAACCGAGTATCCTGTCCCTGCTGTTCCTGTAAAACTTTCTCATCCTGTTGATGTGCTTTTCCAGATACCCCTCCTGGATAAACCTTGTGAGTGTATACTGATCAAAATTCGACACCGTACACGCATAAAAGCTTAGTACATGATTATACCTTACCATGAGCGGTATTGGCAATACCATGTAGCTTATTCGTATGGTTGATGACAAACTTTTTGAAAATGTATTCATGTATATGACCTTATCAGATGCGTCTATACTCTGAAGCGCCGGGATTGGATTTCCAACCAGACGGAATTCACTGTCATATTCATCCTCTATGATATATCTGCCCTCCTGCTTTGCCGCCCAGCCCAGCAGTTCATATCTCCTGCTCGCCGGAGTGACAGTTCCCGTAGGGAAATGGTGTGACGGTGATATATGCACCACATCAGCCCCGGACCGCTCTAGCGAATCTATGTTGACACCGCTCTCATCCATGTCTATATAACAGCATTTCACTTGATATGCATCGTATATGTGCTGTATCTTCTGATATCCCGGATTCTCCACACCGTATACGCTGTCCCTGCCGAGAAGCTGTATGATAAGACCATACAGATATTCCGTTCCCGCGCCGACTATGATCTGGTTCGGGCTTACAGACATCCCCCTGAACTGATAGAGATAATCCGCAATGGCCTTTCTGAGTTCGAATATACCACCCGATGGAGACCTTTTCATAAGCTTTTCCCGGTCATCCATCATCGTCTCCCTCATGAGCTTCGTCCATGTCGAAAATGGAAAGTTCTCACTGAGGGTGGAATTGTTTACAAAGTCGGCAAAGAACCTGTTCTGGCCAGGGGATTCTGCGTGATCCCTGATCACATGAGGACGCACTGTAACATGGTCTTCCGATCGTATTCCGCGCAAGTATGCAACGTCCGATTCATCTGAGGTCATGTTCTGCCTTGCATTATCTTTCATTACGGAACCTTCTGTACCACCCTTATATCCACTGGTATAGTAGGCATTGCGCACTCCCACAACATCCGCATCCTCGGCCTTCACGTCACACACATAGAACCCGCTCTTCGGCTTGGAATAAATATACCCCTCCGCAAGAAGCTGGCTGTAGGCATTCTCCACAGTGACCACGCTCACATTCAGATGAGCTGCAAGTGCCCTCTTTGACGGCAGTTTCTCATGGGCTTTAAGATTTCCCATCAATATGTCATTTTTTATCTCTTTGTACAAATGTTCATAGAGGAAATCCATCCCCCTGTCATCAAATGAATAAGTCAGCATCCGCTACTCTCCCAGTATTATGTCAACTATCTTCTGTGGTTCATGAATGACAAATGGTGCTCCAAGGCTCATGATGAACTCCTCGTCTCTGAATCCCCAGCCAACCATGATGACATCCGTTCCAGAATTTCTTGCTGTGGCAAGATCCACGTCAGAGTCACCTATATATACGACATCCTTCTTCTCAAGACCAAGCGTTCTGAGGCACTCCTCCACCATGTCAGGTGCCGGTTTCTTTGCTATGCCAGACTTCTCACCAAGTGCGAAATCAAACATTCCCGGGAAATAGTCAACACACAGATCCTGGACTGCGAAATCCGCCTTGTTGGACACAACCGCAGTCTTCACACCTGCTGCCCTGAGCTTTGCGATGGCATCATGTATTCCGTCATATGGTCTGGTCTTGATGGCACTGTGCTCCTTATAATAAGAAGCAAATGTATCAAACACCTTATCTATCGTTGCCACATCAGTTCCCGCCGGCACAGCTCTCTCAATGAGCTTTCGTATGCCATTCCCAACAAATCTTCTAACCTCATCTATAGTTCTCTCAGGGAATCCATGATGAGCAAGAGCATAGTTTGTACTGTCTGTCAGGTCCTCCAGAGTATTGAGTATTGTTCCATCCATATCAAATATCGCTGCCTTGTATCTCATGTCATACATCTCCTTCAACATTCTTTTTTCGCTAACTTCATTATAAACAGTGGTCTTTCATTGTCAATCGACAAAAAAATAAAGATGGCAGCGCTCAAATCTGCCATCCTTAGATAACCTTTTCTATCATTTTTACAAATATCTGATTACAGGACTAGGACTTCCAGCCTAAACTCCACTTCCCCAGCTTTATTCTGTCTTGTCCACTGTATGCTCTACTCCATCTACCAGAACACTGTTAACCTGATACAGATCCACACTATCATCCAATACAACCTGATAACTTTCCAATCCCAAGCTCACGGATATCCCTGAAAGCTGTTTCTTTACATGAGTCCCCACTTCCTTATCATTTAAGATACCAACCAGACTGCCATCATTCATCTTAAGCTGTATGCTGCTATACATTATATATCCATAGTCTTCCTCATTGAATGCATCTCCAAGTGCTTTCTTCTCTTGCTCCAGCTCATCATCCAGCTCACTCTGCTCATACTTAGTGTCAAAAACCAACGTCAAGGTTTTTTCCCCGGTTACACATTTCTCTAATTCCTCAGATGTAAAAACCTTGTAATTTACGCTTTTGCTCTTCACACTATAATCAGGCAGACTCAGAGTGTATTCGTGATCACCATCGTTAATAGTCATAGAATCAAGCTTATCCTGTGCAGCTTTTCCTTTGTCAGCCAGCAGATTTGCACCGCTGATATAAAAATCACTGTCATCAGATATTGACTCATACATGGATATTTCATTGTACGAACCAAATGAAATAGTCATAGTATCCTTTGACATATTCTTTTCAATTTCTGCTTTCTTTTCTGCAGACAGCCTATTCCCCTCTAAATCTGTAACTTTAATTCCATATGCCACTATGTTCTCATCTGGATTGTAATAATAACTATCCAAGGTGTAAATCACATCTTCTGCCGACGCACTTGCGCCTGTCACCTTAACGCAGGAATCATTTATCATCTTCTCAAGAACCCCTTCACACGAAGCTGCAGTTCCCAGATTTCCGCCAACAGAAGCGCTGTCATAACTCACCGTCTGCACAGTCTCCTGATTTGATGAATTATTCTGACACGCCGTTATACACGAAAACGCGCATGCCATAATAAATAATATCTCTATCTTTCTCTTCGTTTCTTTCACTATACGTTGTCTTTTTATCATATTAAATAACCTTTCAAACTGAACACCAGTCATTGGAATCATTTCGTATTTTTACAAAATATGAAATATCATCTGAGTGCCATAACTTCTTTCTTCAATCTGCAATACTTGTCATATTGCTCATCATCAAGTACAATCACCTCAGCATCTCTGATATCGCTGTATGCCGGCAGTTTGTCACTATCCTGGGAATCAATATACTTTGCCGGAACACTATCGCCATATGTATACTTTCCATATGTCGTACACTGCGGCATGTACACATATTCAGCATCACCATATCCTGCGTTTTTCAGTTTCTTGAGGAATAACACATATTCGGTTTCTTCCTGCATAAGCGTATATCCACACGTACAATCCATGAAATCGCCCACGCAGTCAACAGGCTCAAATATATATATTTCTTCTCCAGGTTCTGCATTTCCCTGATACACATGGTCTACTTCAGCCTTGGAAAACACACACTCCTGGTACAATTCCCTGTTCCACGTCTCGTCAAGATGCACCCTTACAACCAGTTCACCATCTGCCATAAGATCTGACACAGACTCTACACTATCGCCATCCACCATGCCCATAGAAACATCATCGGCATAATTAATGTCACAATATTCAACAACCGGATTTGTATCAATGAACGCCTTCAGGTCAGTATTATCTACAAATGTTCTCCGTGTAATCATACCTGCTGCTATTCCCAGCACTACGAGTAACAGCACTGCCAGCATTCCTTTTACTGCAATCTTATTCATCGCACCCCCGACCTTCCGCCATTTCCAAGATAGCTGAGCAGCCTTCAATGTCCTGCGGGTTATGGCTTGCAATTATTACAATGGCGCCTCTTTCCGCTTCCTCATGGATAATTTTTCGCACCTGTTCCACACTCTTTTTATCAAGAGCATTCGTAGGCTCATCCAGAAGCAGGATATCCGGTTTTTCCATTATCGCCTGAGCTATTCCAAGCTTCTGTCTCATTCCCAGTGAATACTTCCTCACCACTCTTTTATCCGAAGGTTCAAGTCCAACCCTGACAAGAGCATTCTTTATATCATCTTCTGTCGCCTGTTTTCGTATGTCTGCAAGCAGCTTTAGTGTCTCCATTCCTGTATAGCGTTTCCAGAAATTAGGATTTTCTATCAGAACACCTATGTTCTCCGGATGATCTATATCCTTCTTTAATATCTTGTCATCTATATAGACACATCCACTGTCTGCCTTTATCAGCCCAGCAATAAGCCTTAACAGCATTGTCTTGCCAGAGCCATTTGCCCCAGTGATACCATATATCTTTCCACTTTCAAATTCACAGCTTACATTATCAAGAATTGTTACGCCCTTTATCTTCTTGGTCACATTTTCAATTCGAACTTTCATTATCCTGCTTACCTCCACTCTGTCTTTCTGGCAACTATCCCCTGACAGCATATAAATACCAGCATAAGCCCAAGCATCACACATGCACTCAAGGCTCTGCCAGACCATTCAATCCCATTTTGGATTCCCCACATAAAATATCCAGGCAATAACCTGAGCCCCTTGCCCACCTTCTCTGGTATACCGCACAAGGGTATAAGCTGGACAGCCTGGAACAGTATTACCGCAGCAATGCCTATCACAGGCTTTCCGATCAATGCCAAAATGTTCGCTGCAAGGAGCAGCACACACATATATAATGCATATATGCCCATATCAGCAAGATCACCCGGCACAGCTTCACCTTTGATAAGCGGAACTACAGCCATACATATAGCTGAAAGTCCAGTCAATGCTATGATTTCTATGCACATTTTAAGTGAATACCTGAACATAAGGCTCATTGTTCCCTTTGTCCGCGTGAATATAACCGACGCATTTCTATACAGATTTTCGCAAAAATAATCTCCCCATAATATATATAATGGAAGCTGCGAGAGTACCAGCATAGTATAAGATAAAAACATCCTGTTCACATCCATGAAATCAAGCGGCCAGTATACCATATAAAATGCCGTCCCCACATCACTGCACCCATAAGCTCTGACAAATATCAATATATATATGAGTAGCGCAACTCCGCACCTTGCTGTATTCTTCTTCATAAGCATCCCCTTATTTCATTTTTGGAAGATATTGCATCGTTGCAGCCTTCCTATATAAAACAGCCATCATAATCAGAATAATCACAATATTCACAGCCGTCACGCTGACAATCTCCGCCACAGACGATAGCACATCTATATGAAACATCATATAATAAAGTCTGGTGTAATGAGCAACATTTTCCATTCTTGGAACAAATACAGAACTGTTAAACAACACGAATACAATGTAATCCAGCAGGAATGTCCACACAGCATTACACGTATATGAAAATATAAGTACAAACAGCATTCCTATTTCTATCCATCCAATACCCTGAAGCAGTGTCTGAATCAAAATATATCTGACATTTTCCTTTTCCCACCAGCCAGGCGCTGATGTACCTATTATGAGATATGACCCAATACTCAAAACCAGGCTGAAAGACACGCTTCCGAACAAAATCTGTCTGATGATCAGCCACATATGGCTGGGGACTGAACTGCATCTGACCGCCACTATATCCATGTGCCACATGCTGCATAACGGAATAAGAAAAAGACAGAACACCAACGCATATAATCCTATCACATTTCCCTCCAGATAAAGATCTGTATACATCTGTTCCAGACCCAGCTCTTTTCTCTGACTACATCTCATAACAAGAAATATGATAAGGTATATACACAAATATGCGCACCATATAAGCTTTCTATTATGCCTTACACTAATCTTCATCAAAGACAATCCTTTCTACAGCCCACACCTATCATACACGCACTAATAATCAATGTCACAACTGCAAATATCACAATTGACCACCCACTTCCATATGGATTCATGCTCATAATATCTGTACCGATAACATCACTGTCTGCCAGAGCCGTTACACCTGACCAGAGTATATTGTATACAAAAGCAGATATGAGTATCACATATCGGTTTGCACCAAACGCTGTCGACAATGCAAATGCAAATAGCGCATATAAAGCCGCTAATCCGCCTCTTATCAATATATAAACTATTACATTGACATACGGATGATACGCATATAGTGAACCAAACTCCCTATCCGGCTCCGGCGGAAGGAGTGTGATATATATTGCATTTCCCCCGGCACAACCTCTCGCATCAAAAGTCACCAGGCTTATTGCAAGGCTTACAAGCAATGTCAAAGTAACCACGGCAAATGCCACAGATGCAACTGTTGCAGCTTTGCATATTATATTTTTCTTTTTACTCTCCCTTGTAAATATCACGTTGGATAAACCACAGCTTCGTTCTTCATAGAATATGTCCGCTACCAGCAGACACGCCAATATAGGCAGAAAATCTGAGAATATAAGCTGAGTTATGTTGGAGCACACATTGTGAATGGCTGTGTAACTATATGCACCTCTTATATATGTCACCTCTTTTCCCCACCACTGTGCACATGTTATAAGCTGATTTACGATAACTGCTGCCACCATAAAGATGGCAGTTCCCCAGAACTGCCATCTCTCAATTACTTTTTTTAACTCTCTTGCAAACATAATTGTATTCCTCTTCTAATTAAAACGTACCACTCCTGATACCTTGATTCTGTTTTTGAATATGCTTACTGTCGATTTTGCATTTTCTGCTCTCAGATTTGCACGAACCCCTTTTTGATAGTACTCCTTCTGCTTGTCACAATATTTTACCTTGTGAACAGCCTTATCTGATATATCATTCACAAAGTAGTCTGTCCAATAATGCCAACCTCCATTGTAATAAGTCCTCATCCAGAAGTCTATTTTCTCACATTTAGTATATTTAGTGACTCTAAACTGTCCATAACTTCTATTATTTTCCTTTATTGCTGATGCCAATGTTACATTAACACTTCTGTCTGGAAGCGAAACATTTGAAAATGTTACTCTATTAGTACAACTAGTCTTCGCCTTTCCAGCAGCACTTACATATGTACTTACTCCAAATGTTCCTACACTAACAATCAATAATGTAATAAAAGCTATCTTTATTCTATTCATTTGATTTTTCATATAATCTAATCTCCTTTAATATACTACTATTACGTTTGCAATTAAAGTTACGACATCTTACAGTTTACTTAAGGTTGTATCTTGTGAAGCAGCCACCACAACCAATTAATTGAGCCTTCATTCAACATATGTGTTTCCTCCCATTTTGTCTTGATATAGTTTTTCTCATTCTCCTCAGTTTTCAAACACTTCTGAAAATGATTTTACCCATCTGGCACCTCAGACTATATTACCAAACTTCCCCATTTACAACACTTATTCAGTGAACGGTCAAAAAACACGGTGAACGGTCAATTTTCAGTAAAAAAACATGCAATCATTTGTGACTGCATGTTTTTTATTATTTCTTTATCATTATATCTACAACAAATTTGTTACTCTCTATTTTGTACCTTATATCGCCATCATAACGGTTTACGATATTTTCTATATTTTTAATTCCATATCCATGATTATGCTTATCATCTTTCGTTGTCTCCAGCCTGCCATCACTCAAGGACAGCTTATCATCACCTAAACTGTTACAGACACTTATATACGTATTCATTTTCCCCTGATGGATATCGAATACAATGCTTTTATCTCCGCTCTCCTGTCTATCCACTGCCTCCACTGCATTTTTCAAGAGATTCGACACCAGGATACACAGATCTCGGTCGCCAATTGCAAGCTTATCTGCCACATATCCTGTCACCCGGATATCGCAAGACTCTCTCTCAGGATACAGATAGTAGTTGAGCATGGTATTGACAATCTCATTCCCTACATCATAACTCCTCTTACTTATGTCTGATATGTCATGCATCATTTCACTCACATACTTATCCAGCGCATCATATTCACCGCGGCTGCAAAAGCCTCTTATCTCTGTAAGCTCAGATATGATATCATGCCTGAACTGCCTGGTAGCATTCTCCCTTTCCAGCAGATTCTCAAAATACTCTCTCTGCTGTTCATTGTAACGCTCCAGGCCTTCATTCTCTATCTGATACTCTGTCTTGACATTAAAATAATATATCATTCCAAATATTATGATAAATATCACTATACTCCCCACTGTAGTCACCACAAATCCAGCAGTTTCCACTTTCGGACTTTCCTCAAGACCTATAAAAGAATCAAAGAACGTTGTCATCATCATAACTGCAAATACCGCAGCAGATACCATAACACTTATACGCATCGGAAGAAGGAATGCATCTTTCCTTAATCTGCGCCCCAGCAAAAAGTAGTATATCAACATGATAAGTATAGTTGCTGCTATGCCCATAGCAACAAGGATCCTCTCGTCTGGCATAACCTTGTACTTTATGACAAGTCTTACTATTCCTTCAAACATTTCCAACACCTGATATGCCACAATCATTATATTTAATGCACTTTTAAATGACATGCCGTACAAAATCACTGCCAATATAAATGCATATACCGCCGCCATCAAATTGATGATAAGCTGTGAATCCAAAATTACCGTCAGTGCACACAGCACTGTTCCGGCAACAAGCAATGCACCTCTTAGCTTGTCGCATCTTATCCTGAAACGCTGCCCTCCCAGTACATAAAAATACACAATGTACTCTATCACGATCAGCAGTATAACCATTATGTTATAAGCATACCACCCCATTATCATCACCCCATCATCCGGTCAAAATCAACCATTTTCTGTAATACATCATTATATCTGCGCCTTGCTATAGGCAGTTTCGTATCATCATCCATTACAACACGATACTTTGTGAAACCTTTGACATGCTGCATATTTATGATATAACTTTTGTGTATCTCAACAAACAATCTCTCATCTAGTTCGCTCAGGATGTTTCCAAGTCTTTCTCTGCTTTCATATTGTCTGTCCTGGGTATATATTGCCAGATAGTCTGACTTTGCCTCTATAACACAAATATCCCTCTGCATTATCTCACACTCTGAACCATTATATCTGACCTTAAGATGCTCCTGTCCTGCGGACGATAATGTCACATAATCCAGTGCCTCAAACAATTCATCCACTTCAACAGGCTTTGTCACAAATCTGACAGCCCCGATCAAAAATGCCTCCTTAAACCGTTCTCTTTTACCGGTCAGCATAACAATCGTAAGTTTTCTGTTTTCTTTTCTCAATATCTTTGCAGCCTCTATTCCATCCATTCCAGGCATATCTACATCAAGAAGTACCGCATCCCCATATTCTCCCAGTTCTGTAAGCTCTTTGGCAGAATAACAATCTTCCAACTGTATTTCTATCGATTTATTCCGAGTATATTGAGCTGCATATGCTCGTATGTCCTCATGTATCTGACGCTCATCGTCGCATAGAATTATCTTCATTATTATCCTCAATACCTTATTTCATGTATTCTGACTATTACACGCTGTAATTCAACAAAATATAATTATATACACAAACTAATATATCGTCAATTTGACATTTTCCAAGAAAAAACCGGCGCAGGAGGGAGGTTCCTGCGCCGGTCATCAACACTACGAAATGTATTTAGTCAGCAGACGCATTATATGCGCTTCGCGCGGCGTCTACATGCTTTGTGAAATATTATTCAATTGTTATATACTTTGACTTTGGCTCTTCCGGTTTCTTCTCAATCTTTGGAACTGTGAGCTTAAGCACACCGTCCTCAAACTTGGCCTTGATATCTTCCTGAGTCAGATCCTTGCCGACATAGAATGTTCTGCTACCTGAGCCACTGTAACGCTCCTTGCGGATATACTTTGTCTTCTTATCTTCCTCTGTGGTCTCACTCTTTGTAGAAGCGTTCACGATCAGATATCCATCCTTGAGCTCTATCTTCACATTCTCTTTCTTAACTCCTGGAAGATTCATCTCAACTGTGTAGGCATCCTCGCTCTCGGCTACATCAGCCTGCATAAATCCATTCATCTGAGTCTGCTTTGGTGCTGCATAAGTCCTCTCAGGATATCCAAAGAAATCATCTAAAAAGCTATCTCCAATAATACTAGGCATTAACATAAGTCATCTCTCCTTCCAATATCTATACCGGATATCTCATGACATCTGGTTTCTATATGTTAATAAATTCGATGTCTCTCAAAGGATCGCTTCAAGGCTTATCGTTAATTTCTATTTAGAAGCTCTTTCCTTTGACTGATTATGTTATACCACTTCTGTTAGCACTCGTCAATACCGAGTGCTAATAAATTTTGTGAAAAATTTGTGAAGTCCACTAATTCAGGACTTCACAACCTCACACATAAAACGCCTTTTCATCCTCGAGCCTGAAACATGCAAGTCTTGCGTTCTTTTTCCCTGTATATCTCATCCAGCATCCACAGTCAATGTCATAGAACAAAAAATCTCTCTCCTCATCATACTTACGAAATACCCATCCATCATTATATGCAAATTCTTCCTCTTTGGTCGTAGGAGTATGCCCCGCCACTACCATGCCGTGCATGATGCCGCCATTTGTAAATCCATCACCCCTGGCATTCATATAGAACTCTTCCCTTGAGCTATACATGGCCTTAAGTTCCGGCGTATCAAGCCTCCTGATGTATCCGGCATGGACTATTATGCATGTTCTGCCAGACACTTTCGTTTCATACAGATACGGCATGTTCTTTATCCGGTCCGCCCATGCACATAACCGCGAGAAAGTATATCCGGATTCTATCAGCTCATATACCGTCTCACAGCGGTCAAACTTTACGCTGGCATCTTTTTTCGCAAGCTTTTTCATCGACTGGTACAAAGTTTTCGTGTCCTGCAGGCTATCCCTGTCAAGATCCATTTTGTAGCTGATGATCCTCATCGCCTCTATATTCTGTGCAAAGTCCTCATCGTGATTGCCACGCAGCAGAATGACATTTGGCGGGACATTCATTATCCATTCCAGCACCTCGGCGTTCTTTGATCCCTTATCTATATAATCCCCCGCACATATCAGAGTGTCACTGTCTCCTAAATTTATCTTCTCAAGCATCCGGATCAGTTCGTCATAGCATCCGTGAATGTCCGATATTACATAACTGCCCATATCTGTCCTCCCATATCATACTTCATATCGAACATATACTAGACTTATTTCTGTAAATGTCAACACCATCTGAAAGTAAATTCTGGGTAAATGTCTGGTCAGGACATATAATGCTTGTGCTTTCCAATATCGCCAAATAGCCCAGCGCTCATTCATCAAGCATTAGCTTTCCTTTCTTCGCCTTCAACTTTAATCGTTCCATTTGTTCTTTCTCGATCTGTTGAATACTTTTTTCTGGCGTTGGAAGATCTTCAGGCATCGTGCCACCAATCTTTTCTATGGCAGTGCGCACTTCTTTTCCAACATTATAATGAACTGATGTTGCCTTATCAGCGCCTTGTATTTTGTCTTTCCTCAACTTTTCTTCTGTCTGAGATATACGAAACAAGTTTGCGATCAACTCCGTACTTCCCATATAGTCAAGTATTTTTTGCCCAACTTCTAACTGTTTTCTTGAATGGATATCGTCTACATCAAGTCCTCCATACAGACCCATATAACCTGCATTTTGGAAAGAAGCAAATTCTTCATTTGTTATTACTCCAGCATTATGAGGTTGGTTTCGACGTAATTCCTGCTTCAACGATTTTGCTGACCTCAGCAAAATCGTCAGAAACCCTATGTCCACTATTCTCACATGCAATCATCGCTCTTTTTATTACCTTTTCAAAATTTCTCCACTGTACATAATCAAGTGCCGGGCCAAGTTCTCTCGCACTCCAATATTCACTTCCATCTTCACGAACATGTTTGATATCTTCACAATTACCATAATAATTTTATCATAGTTGCACCTTAACCACTACTTGATTCCCGTATTTTTTATTATTTACGCCATATTTAGCAGTCACAATTACTTTCCTACGTTTTTTCCTGTACCATATAATTCTGACAAATACATACAAAGGAGATCAACTATGGACAACATGCAAACATTGATAAAAAATTATTTGGAATACTGTGGTAAACAGAAATGCCTTGATGAAAAAACTCTGAAAGCGTATAAGATCGATCTAAAGCAATTCTCAGACTATCTTTGCTCATCTGACTTCACCGACGTTTCCACCAGTATATTGGAGGATTACATCGGTGAACTTCATAATAAATACAAGCCCAAGACCGTAAAACGTAAAATTGCATCTGCAAAAGCATTTTTTCACTATCTTGAATACAAAGAATTACTGGATATAAATCCATTTAATAAAATGCACCTTAAGTTTCGTGAACCCGTAATATTGCCCAAAACTATACCTCTTCGCAATGTTGAATCAATTTTGTCTACCATTTATGAACAGCTTAATTGTGCAAAAACCACCTACCAGAGAAGGAATTCTCTGAGAGACGCAGCCGTTATTGAACTTTTATTTGCAACCGGCATGCGAATTTCTGAGCTTTGTTCACTGAAAATCAATGATATCAACCTATACGATGGTTGCATCCTTATATATGGCAAGGGCAATAAGGAACGGCGAATCCAGATAGGAAATACTTCAGTTATAAGTATACTGAGCAAATACAAAGATGATTTTTATTCGGAGATAGCCAATTGCAACCACTTTTTTGCTAACCAATGTGGCCGTCCCCTGACAGATCAGACTGTCCGCAGAATGATAAATAAATATACTTCCATTGCAGCAATTACTCAGCACATTACCCCCCATATGTTCAGACATACTTTTGCAACAAGTCTGCTGGAAGCTGATGTAGATATCCGCTATATTCAGGAAATGCTGGGGCACAGCTCTATCAACATCACCGAGATTTATACTCACGTTGCGCTTGCTAAACAACGAAGTATTTTGGCAACTAAACATCCGAGAAATAATTTTAATATTTAGTTATGGGAGCAAAGCATATTATCCTTCGGGGGATATGCTTTGTTTTTATTTTGCACCTTTAATCAATCTCGGCAGCGGTGGTATTTATACGGATAATAGGTAATTATCTACTACAATCATACAGTATTATATAGTAAAGGAGTTTGCAAATGAAGGAATCGATTATTATCACATACCACAAAAACAAAGATATGCTTTTATATTGCCTTGACCGTATCTTAAAAACCACACCTAATGAGGTGGAAATTCTAATTATTGGTAATAATATCAATAAATCTGAGTTAGATATAGATATTCCAAATTCTAGATGTAAATATTTAAAATATCCTCAAAATTTACAGTATCCTAAAGCACTTAATTTAGCTGTTAAACAGTGTGACAGTGAAATTATTACATTTGTGGATTCAGACATTTTCGTATGGGATGGTTGGTATGAAGCGTTACACAAAACATTTGCAAATTCGGATAAAATAGGAGCTGTTGGTGCAAAATTGATTAACCCGCTTAATAATCGTATTATTGATTTTGGAATTATGTATTCAAAATATAACTCCGCACATACTATGATGGGTTTATTATATAATCACCCATTATCTATGACCGATAGATGTGTCCAAGCTGTTTGTAGTGCTATTATGATGACATCAAAATCCATTTTTGAAAAAGTGGGGGGTATGGATGAAGATATTCCATATTCGTACACAGATTGTGATTATTGTTTTCGCTTAAAGAATAATGGTTTTGAAACTTGGGTATCCGCTAAAGCTCTAGCTTATCATAAGGGAGGAACAGATCCTAACAACTCAAAATCTGCTTTCAGTTATTATAGATTAGATGCAAAAGGTATGTTTGGTATGAAAGATTATTCAAAGATTACCTATGATAATATCGAATGGTATAAAAAAAGTGCATGCTACTTCTTAAAAGAATATCCTTTAGAGGTTCATCAGTTTGTAATGTTAGATTTTTCTACATTATATGACAAGGACTTCTTTCATCAAATGATAAAAGAAGCCCTTGCCATAGACTATCTTGATATTATTGAGAGACCAAATTCCCAAAGGGATGCTAAAGAAATAGTTTTGTATAATGAGGCATCGTTTGAGTTTATTGACCTAGTTTCACCTATTATTTATTTTGTTGATACCTTTGTATCATTGTTTAACAATAAATTATGGTTTCAAATGAGAAATATAAAATATGATATAGTCGTTGATCGTCACGGAAATTTTATGCCGCTTTATTTAATAGCAGAACAAAGATGTTAACTATATCAAAGGCAAATTCAAATGTAAATCACTAGTTCGTTGAATGCCACTAGCCTTAAACTGCTCATTTTCAAACAAAGCTAAAGGCTGGCGACATTCAACAGGAAGAAACGATAAATCGTATCCAGTTTTATATATTCCAAGAACAGTAAAAGTATATTGGATATTTTCTTCTAGCAAATTTTTCTTTATCCAATATCTAGTTGTTTTGCCCTCAGAAAAGTTTTTGTATGCTTCCTTAAAAGAAAAATACACATCGTCTAAATTTTTTCCATAATATGCATTTACGCCTTTCAGTACCAATATATCTCCTAGTATATGATTATTTAACAGTTGTTGCATTTTCAAAACATCCCCTATTATTTTGGTATTATAATAATAACTTTTTTCTGGGGTATGTTGAATATTTGCCATAACTTCAGCCATCATAAAAAAAGTTTTGAAAATAATTGGTTCATGGGAATATTCTCCCTCCTCCAAATATTTAAAAGCATTGGAAATATTTTGGGTAACAAATGTATAATTTTGTTCAATTAGTCCATATTGAACTGATTTTCTATAAAAATTTAATGTTTTTTCTGGTACGCGGTGTGGCATATCTTTCATACATTTATTCCAAATTAAAAATAGTTTTTCTTTATCTTTATAATACCCATAATAATTGTATCCCTCATCAGAATCATTAAGATATTCTATTAAATTATGCTTTTCCACATTAATAATTTGATTTCCATACTGTCTGGATTTTTCCATAAGTAAATTCCTTTTTAGTGCAATTTCATTTTTATAACTTTCAGCATTATATGATATATACCATCTATTATACATAATTGCCTGTAAAACATATAATTCATCCCTATTTTCAATGATATCTGTATATGTATTTTTACATATTTCTAATACATCTTTTATAAATATACGTGCACTTTCATTAAGATGTGTTTGGACCGCAATATCACAACAAAAATGAATAAAAGGACGATAAAATAAAATATCAGTTGATATAGCATCAGGATAGTATGTTTGTATAATGTCAAATATTTCTTTTGAACGCAACCATGCCTTATTTGACCCATCATATTGCCTTATAAATGAACATATATTATGTATATATTTTATATAAATACCTTCATAATTATTATTCTCTAATAATTCTACAAATGCATCTAGTAATGTATTATAAAATATACTTGCTAACCTTTCGGGGAATATAGATGACGCTACCTTAGCTCCAAT
>OGOU01001864.1_pt1 | contig 15694 bp, 12 predicted proteins | sample 1552721 | NCBI WGS metagenome assembly OGOU01 (sample SAMEA2580176, study PRJEB22360) | human gut metagenome | biome: human gut; feature: human-associated habitat; material: faeces | place: Denmark | collected 2008/2010 | reverse complement strand
GGCTTCGATAGCAGTATTCACGTCTTCTTCCGTCGTGAAAGCGCCGATGCTCATACGGACGGTTCCATGAATATCGAATGTGCCGATGACCTCGTGTACTTTCGGAGCGCATTGTAGTCCCGTACGTACGGCGATGTTGTAATCCACGTCAAGCATGGTTCCCACGTCTCCGGAATCGAAACCGTTGATGTTGAAACTTAATACCGGATTCTGGTTTTCTATGCTGTTGGCGCAATAGGTAGTTACACCCTCGATGTCTTGTAAGGCTTTACGAAGTTTATCCCAGAGTTGGATTTCCCGGTGATGGATGTTCATGATTCCTTGTTCTTGAATCCATTTTACCCCGGCATTCAGTCCGGCAACTCCTAGCAAGTTGAGGGTCCCGTATTCCAAGCGGTAAGGATATTCATCCAGATGTACGGGATAAGCGGAGCGAACCCCAGTCCCCCCGGCACGGGTATGTTTGATTTCGATACCTTCGCGCACGTATGAACCACCGATTCCCGTCGGTCCCATGAGGCATTTGTGACCAGTGAAACAATACACGTCGATTCCGGATGCTTGCATATCCAAGTCTACGGCTCCGGCACCCTGACTACCATCAACCACGAAGATCACGCCTTTCTCTTTACAGATTTTCCCGATTTCGGTCAGTGGCTGAATCGTTCCCAGCACGTTGGAACAATGGGTTACGACAACAAATTTCGTGTTCGGACGGATGGCATTCTTTATGTCGTCGGGGTGTACATAGCCATGTTCGTCAAAAGGCACGTAAGTTAAATCTATGGTTCCGTTTTGGTGGTGCATGTTAAGCGGGCGCAACACGGAATTGTGTTCCAACATGGTAGATACCACATGAATCCCTTTCTCTACCAATCCGTTGATGATCAGGTTCAAGGAGTCCGTGGCGTTATAACTGAACGTTAATCTGTTATGGTCATTCCCGCCGTTGAATAACTTGGTTAGCATTTTGCGGGTTGAGTTCACGACTTCCTCTGTCTCGACGGCAGCATCAAATCCTGAACGTCCGGGATTTACACCATGTTTGCGATAAAAGTCGTTCATGAAATCATAAACTACATCCGGCTTTGGAAAGCTGGTTGCTGAATTGTCTAGGTAGATTAATTTGCTCATAAGATTTATAAATTTTAGGTTTTAAGTTTATAAAGTTTGTAAGGTTCGTAAAGTTTATAAGGTTGAATTCACGGGAGATTTTTGGACAAAATTTATCGACAGCTCTGCTGTCATGAACAAAGCCCCGCAAGGGTCCATAGACTTTATGGACCTTATGAACTTTATGGACTTTATAAACTTTTTCATTATTAATTTTCAATTACCAGGGCATCAGCGACCAATTCCGCCACTGTCTTTATGGTGATACCCAGTTTGTACGTGTGATTAATTTGAGTTAGCTGGTCCACGCAATTGTGGCACGGGGTCACGACGATCTCGGCTTTCGTTGCGGTGATTTGGTCGGCTTTGATTTTGCCGATTTTGAGACGACGTTCGTTGTACTCGCTCATGGCAAGGGCTCCGCCACCGCCACCACAACAGAAGTTGTCCGTGCCGTAGGGTGTCATTTCCACCACGTTTGCGGCAGCTGCATTGACCACGAAACGGATTTCATTGAGAAGTCCCCCGTTTCGAACCAAGTTACATGGGTCATGTATGGTGACAATCTTGCTATTCAGCGTTTTGTCGAGTTTTATTCTTCCGCTTCGGATATATTCCCCGATGAGTTCAACTACCGTGAGAGTGTCAAAATCATACTGTGTTTTGAGATAATTGGGGCCTTCCCAGCGCATGGCTCTCGAACCGTGGCCACATTCCCCGAGTACGAGGCGTTTGCCGTGCAGGCGGTGAATCTCATCGTAAAGATTCCGGGCGATTTGAGTCGCCTCTTCATTATTACCGTTGAAATACCCGTAGTTGGTCACGTCGTAGTATTTAGACGAGAGGGTCCACTCTTCTCCCGCGGCATAGAATACTTTTGCCATGGCAGAGATGGAAAGCGGGAAAAATTTCGGCTCCCGGGGGTTCAAGGTGTAAAAAACGTTCTTGTCTGGTTGATCAAGAAAGATTCCGGCTTTCTCGTCTTCCAGTTCGTCCTGGAGTTCCTCTTCCATCCATTGGATCGTGTCAACAAACTCTTCCGTGGGAATACCCATGTTGTTTCCGGTGTTGACTGCCGCGTCGACAGTTGCTTGGAGGGTTTTAGGAACGAGGCCCATGACGGCAAGCATTTCACGTCCTTTTTTCACAAGGAAGGGAATGTCTACCCCGATCGAGCAATGTTTCACGCAGCGTCCGCACATGGTACAGGCTCCGAACAGGGAGTCGACCATCTCGTCGCATGTCTCTTGGTTTAACTCCCGGGCATGGAATAACGATGGGAACATGGCTCCCTGCCAGGTCTTGTAGCGTCGGTAAATGGAACTGACGAGGTCTACCTTTCGTGCCGGGATGTATTTCCCCTCTTTCATCGTGAGGTAGTACATGCAACTCGATGCACACAAACCACAACGTACACAAGCGTTTAGATGGGTTTCCAGCTTGCTGTCATTCGTGTTTGAAATGATGGCGAGGGCTTTGGCTTTTTGTTCGTTCGTGATATTATTTGTCATATTGAATCGCTTTTTTAGGAGGCCATGTTCCACGCCAGCCGTAGAAAAAGCCCAAATGATACCTGGCAAAGAAAAAGTAAAGCACGTGTTTGATTTTGCCCAAAGGCATCCACACGAAAAGAAGTGCCATTATAATATAATACGCTGCCCCGAATTGTAAGGTCAGCAGAGAATAAGTCGTCAGGAAGAGCATGATGGTGCAGAGAAGATTAGAAATGTAATCATCCGCGCACGATAAGTCTCTCAACTCTTTTTTGGCTAGTCGCTTAATGAATAAAGCCAACCCGCAAACGGCAGCAATAAAGATGATTGCAGCCAAGATCATGACGATGAGGTTTGTTGCGTTTTCAATAGGAATTTGAAAGTTGAAAATAACCGCAAGCGTGAAAAGAAGGTACACGGCTATTGCCAGGAAGTTTCCTATATGAAAAAATATACCTGCCGTGTAAGTGGGCAGGTGTAAGTATGCTGATTCTTTTTGCATAGGTGACATAGCTCCAATACAAGAGTAACAGACTGCTTGGGCGATATTCCCTGACTTTTGCGAAAGGTCCTTGGGAGAACCGTGTTTTAAAAGTCGTACAAAATATCCCCCCAGTAGTACTACACAAAAAAGAAGTGCAGCTAACGAGGTCCAAATATACCAAGACATGGTCGTGGGTATTAGACGCACCCGTCGGGTTTCGGTAACCCGGCCACCCGACACGCTCCTCGGGCTGGTCCTAATGGGAACAATTCATAAATGTCTTTCAATTTTAATCCGGTCTCTTTGCAGATGGTACGAACCATCGGGGCATTTCCCTTTTCTTCAAAATTATCACGAATGATTTTGATAATAGCCCAATGTTTGTCATTTAATTCTGTGATTCCATCTGCCTCGGCAAAGAGTTTTGCCACGTCTTCATTCCAGATTGAAGGATCGGTGAGGAAACCGTCTCCGTCCACTTCGAACGTCTTTCCTTGAATTTCTAGTGTTGCCATAATGTTTATTGGTTTTAGATTGATTTGCAATATAATAAATATTTGAAAAAACAACAATGATTTTTGTTGTGGATTGAAGAAATATATGCGATAGGGGGCTTTCCCGCGTGGGAGTAAGGCGTTGGAGGTATGATTCGGGAATTATATTTGAATATTGGATGTATTTTAGGTGTGAATATTGCAAAATAGTTGTATTTATGCGTGTTTTGTGATAAAAATATTATCTTTACATTTGAAAATATGCGTAGGGTCCCGGAAAAATATATTGGCGTATGAAAGTCTTTTTATTATTTATATTATTCTTTTTGAGCGGGGTGTTGGGATATGTTCAACATGCTGAAGGGGAGACTGGTACACCTCCCGAGATTAGGCAGGTTTTGTTTGTCAGCTCGTATCATTCGGAGCAAATCTGGGGACGCAAGGTGTTGAATGGGGTGAGAAAACAGCTTGACCGAGCGGGGTTTAATGTGGATTTGAGGGTGATTTATCTGGATTCCAAACGACTGACAAATACGGAGGTGAGGAATTCCTTGTTGGAAACACAGTTGCGGGAGGTTAAGGGAAAGTTAGATTTGATTATTGTTTCGGATGAAGAGGCCAATAACGCCCTTTTCTCCCTGGATATACCTTTGGTAAAGGAAACGCCTATCGTGTTTTGTGGAGTTATGCGATATTCGAAGAAACTTGGCTTTGATCAGGTGACGGGAGTTATTTGTGATATTGATTATGAAAAAGTGTTTCTGTTGGGGCGGAAATTATTCCCGGAGGCTCGAAAAGTTTACGTGTTTTCGGATCAATCGGGAGCGGGGCAGGCACATGAGGTTTTGGCTCGGCGGCAATTAGCCAAATATAAGGATCGTTTCCCGGTTATTTTTGCAGGCGACACGATCTCGGGCGTGAATAGTTTTTTAAAGGAGTTGCAAGAGGTTTATCCGCTTTCTTTTGTTATCTTGACCACTTGGCAACAAGGTAAACAGGGAGTGTATCTCGATCCGGATATTTATTATTCCATGTATGCTCATGAATGTCCGGTTCCGATTTTGACGGTGATGGATAACGGTTTGGGAAAGGGAATTTTTGGGGGAATCGTGACGTTTGCCGATCAGATGGGGGCAAAAGCCGGAAAAATCGGGGTGAGAATTTTGAATGGCGAGCAGGCGAAAGTCATACCGATAGATACGGTTCATCCTATTCCGGTTTTTGATGAAAATCAATTGAAACGTTGGCGGGTAGAACGTAAGAACCTTCCGGCTAAAAGTTTGATCGTTAATGAACGGGATGCTTTTTGGCGGACTTACGGAAATTATATTCTGATTGCGGGAATTGCCTTTATATTATTATTGTTACTTGTCCTGTTTCTGGTGTTATCTCACTTGAGATACCGGAAAATGTTGCATCGAAGTATCTTTTTAGAGAAAGCGGCACAGCAGATGGCCGAGATGTTGAAGAAAAAGACTGAAATATTGTCTAATACATTGTCTTCAATGAGTGAAGGTATTTTGGTGGTGGATAAGGAATTGCGGGTGATCGAGTTAAACCATGCCTCGGTGGTCGGTTTGGGATGTGAAGGAGATGTGATTGGTAAACCCTTGAAGGAGGTTTGCGAGATCAACCGGAATCGAGTCGGGGAAGGAATTGAAGATTTCGTGCAGAAGGTGATGAGGGAGAGAAAGCGTCGGGACTTGGCGTTGAACACGGTCTTAATCTCGTGCGGGGCTCCCGTGCAGCAAGTGACAGGGAGTGTTTCTCCCTTGTTGAATGAAAGCGGGGAGGTGAACGGTGCAGTCATTATGTTGCGTGATGTTACTCGAGAGTGGCAGCAACAAACCTTCTTACGTATTTCGATAAATGCCTTGCGAGCTTACTCTTGGTGTTATGACGTGGATAATAATCTCATGACGGTCGGGGAGGGTTTCCCGAAGGATGAGACTTTAAATCGGGATTTGAGTACGATTGAGAAATATATGTCTCATATTCATCCGGATGACCGGAGGGAGTTATCGGTCTGTCTGGAAGGGATTGCCAAGGATGAACTGAAAGAGTTTGTTGTTGTTTTTCGAGTGGATTACTTGTGCCCCGGGGAGTATCGCTGGTTGGAGAATCGTGGAATTGTTGAAACCGTGGAAATGAGTAATGGGCGGAAGGCGAAATACGTGTACGGGATGGGGATAGATATTAATCGTTACAAGATCGTGGAGGAAGAAATGGCGATAGCAATGCGCAAGGCAGAGGAATCCGATCGGTTGAAATCCGCTTTCGTGGCGAATATTTCGCACGAGATCCGGACCCCTTTAAGTAGTATTGTTGGTTTTGCCAATTTGATGGTGGAGGAAGGGTTACCCGAGGAGGAGAGAAAATTGAGCAGTGATATGATCACGAGTAATAGCCGGGCGTTGTTGGGATTGCTGGATGACGTGCTTGATTTGTCCCGTTTGGAGGCCGGGATGGATAAGGTATTTCTTAGTGTTTGTGATTTACATTTTTTGGTCCATTCTATGTTGGATGTCGGGCATTTAAATATGGCACAAGGTGTTGAATTGGTGAATGAAGGCCCCCGGGAAAAATTGTTGGTTATGACGGATGAGGTGAAGTTGACAAAGGTATTTATGAATTTAATCGGGAATGCCAAGAAATTTACAGTACGAGGACATATTGCCGTTGGGGCCGAGATTACCTCTGATGGTACATGGGTTGAGTGTCGGGTAGAGGATACGGGGATAGGTATTTCTCCTGAAAATCTGGAACATATTTTCGATCGGTTTTATAAGGTGAATGAGTTTAAGCAAGGCACTGGGCTCGGGCTTTCCATTTGCGAGGCTATTATAGAACTTCTGGGAGGCCGGATCTGGGTGGAGTCAACTCTAGGCAAAGGAACGACGTTTTATTTTAGAATTCCTTACCGGAGGCCGGAAGAGGAGGATATATGATTAGCCCTGTGAGAATCGTGGTGGTAAGGTTGTGGTTTCGCTTTTATTTCGGCCTCATTGCCTGTCACTTTCGTATCAAAGACACTCGCTGAACGTCTTTGATACGTCTTTGATACGAGAATGATACGTCATTGATCCCTGTCTTCTACCTGAGTTCAACGGGTTTTATCAGTATCTTGTTCCTGTCCAACTAATCTTCGTAAGTTCCGATTCTTGAAACACTACCAAGGTACCATATTTTGAAATTTTTTTCATTCCCTATGGCTGAAACACAATCGCTGTATATTGAAATACCCGAGTCTTTTTCTGTCCATGTTTTGCCGCCATCTTCACTGAAGAGGATCATCTTTTCCGGAGTTAAGGAGCCTCCCCGATGAATCCGAAGGCAAGCATAGATTTTATCTCCTTGCTGTTTCAAATAATTCAAGTATTGTCGTCCGTAATTAAATGTTGTAAGATAAAGTAAGGAATCATTCATAATCCTGTAGAGTTCGAGTTTTTCATTGTTATTTAATGCCACGATGTCTTTGAACCCTTTTCGTCCCGTTCGTCCCGGTGGCATTGATATTAACTTGCCTTTCCCTGTTTCCAAATCCCTTTTCACGAGTAAACTTGGTGCGGAACGTTCAAAAATGTGAGTGAGGAAATAAGCTGTTAATCCATCGTAAAATACTTCATCAATATAATCGTAGTGATTTTCGTGAACAATCCATGTTTTTCCCCCATCTTTTGTCTCGTGGAGGGCGTAGTGGTCAATTCCACCCCAGAAAAACATCCGGTTGGAATCAATCACGTGAGGACGTGTTGCGATTCCTTTAATTTCCGTTTGTTTCTGCCATGTTTTGCCTTTATCTCGGGAAACGTGAAGTGCGGAAAGATCTCCCCTCTCCGAGTTCTTCCAAACCCATGCGTACACGTTCTTCCCGTTTTGCATCAAATAATGCACATTCCCTTCGTCTATTTTCATTTTTTTCCAATTCCGTCCGCCATCATGAGTGATCCAGCATAACGCCTCGTTGTATTCGGTTCCAATTTTACGATCTTCACCGTAATTTGGAGTGGTTGGTTTACTTGCTGATCCTCCTAAAATTCCATCTTTATACGTTGTGAACAACATGCATGATTTTAGTTCGCCGGTGGTTAATCCGTTGGCATCAAAGATTTCGTGCTTTCCCCCGTGATTGCAAGCAACAAGTAAACCTATTGTCAATATCAAAATACCTGTCTTCATCGTTTATTGTTCTGGTAGTTCAAAATTAGAAATTGTTGCTTTAAAGTATTTTATTTGTTCTCCATACAATATATTTAATATCTCATCAACCGTATGTCCAGTGTTCCTAGAGTTCATTGATTTTTTTTGTTTTCTAGGATCTTGAGAATTTTTCTCCAAGATATATTTTAATGTTTCGGCTTTTATATTTAGCCAGTTGATGGATAATTCATGAGCCTGTTGTATAGCAAAACTAGGATTTTTTTTGTAACATTCAATTTGATCTCTTGCAATTCTCTCAACTTGTATTAATCCCCGGCCTGAAAACAAATCATCAGGATAAACTGTTGTACTAATTCTAAATTTGTCCATTATACCCAATTGTAAAATACCAGCATCCTCATATGCGACAACATGCGAATCAAAAGCTACATCTAAAAAGTCCTCTTCACGAAGTTCGATGTAAGGATCTTTATTTAAAATATCTTCCATTAATTCCTGTAATTTACTTAATGTTTTGGATACCCATTCTTTACCTTCTGAGCTTAATAAATTATATGTCTTATCTTTGAATTCGTGCAAATAAAAATCCGCATAATTTTTGTAATAACTAGGCACGGGTTGATCGGGATATCTTCGCTTGAAATCATTTAACCTCATAAGATAATAATTATCTTTTCCAATTAAATGTGATAATTTCATTGGTTTATTTAGATCAGGTTTTGGGTTAGGTTCAGGGGCGGGATTAGGATTTGGTTTAGAATTAGAGTTGTTCCCGTCTATATAAGGAATTATTTCGCCAGAGTTGCCTCGTATGTTATATATTTTGGATGAATTAATAATAAGTACACTTCCGAATGATGTAAAGCCTGACGATGCCTTGGTGCAGAACATTGAACAGGCCATGTTTACAACTTCTTGTTCATATATATTATCTAATTTTAATATCACATTTCCCAAAGTTATCTTTACTCCTTTGGAATATGCTGTGTATTGAGCTGCTGTATTAAATATCTGTATAATTGTTTGTCGTGAAAGTGAGTGGCAGATGACCTCTTCTCCTTTCCCATCACCGTAATCAATTACATAATTATCACTCAAAATGGAATAATTAAAATCAATGGTTGTTGCAGACGTTGCTCGACTTGTGAGAGGCAAAGAATCTTCTGTATTCTCGTCTGAATCTTCAAGACGAATAATTGTTGAAAGTAATAATGAATCAACAGATGCAACAGGTATAGCCCATTCTTTGTTTAATATTTGGGGTAATCCTAATATCCCTATATTAGGGGTTTCATTGTCTTTAACATCATTAATAGGGTAGAGTACGATTCCAACTCTATTTTCAGACAATTGAAGAGGTAGAATGTAATACCATCCGATATTACCACCAAATGCCAATCGAGCTTTGTCTGGTAATGGTATTCCTCTTTTGGTTATATTCTTCCAGTTATTTTCCCAATTTTTCGTCTTCATGACTTGTTTCATAAATGTTTGTCCAATTGGTGTTAATTCATTAATTCCAATTATCACTTCGGAATCTTTGGTGCAAGATAACGTGAATAATTCAAATGTAACGTAAATCAATAAAATCCAAATTTTTTTCATAGCAATGTAATTTTTTTGATTGATAATTACGTTATTTGAAATTTCCTTTCTGCTCCATCTGATTTTCATCCTCTATTTAATATATTCCCAGATAACGCCTTGAACTATGTGTTCTCGCAATTTAATATTTTTTATTAGTATAAAGAAGAATGTGATATGAATATTACTTAGATTTCTGATTAAATAGAAATATTCTTAATAATGTCTCAAATGGATCAATATAGCTTATTTTAAGAATACGTGTTATTGTGACGTAACCTATAATGCTCCCTGTTTGGTGACCAGTTGATAGCAAATGAAGTGTAAATGATGGCAAATATGGTATTTTAATATCTTGTTTGTCTGAATGTGTTTATGATTTTGGATAAAGTAGCTAAGTTGTTTTAAAACAGGTGTTTATTTAATGGACGGTTTGAATTTTCGCATGAAAATCGAAACTTGCGAGCATGAAAAAAGCCAGTATTTCTACTGGCTTTCAGCTTCTTAGCTCCTCAGGTAGGACTTGAACCTACTTAAAAAGTGATTGAAAATTAGATAGTTAGTTGTTGTAAAGGCTGATGGAGTATATGGAATAGACCATAAGAATGTGATAGTAATTCTCATGTAATTAATTAATAACTAGTTGTTTATGTTGTATATTGTCTATTCTTATCCAGAATGTAAATAGTGCTTTTTTCTCTTCATATTTTAATGTTATTTTTTGAGTTAATAAAATGTATTATTCTTGAATTAAAGTGCCTGTATGAGCCTAAAATAGGCCTTATTTTGCATCTTGTTATGGTGCTGGCTAGTCTTAGCTGATAGGGTGATGTGGATATAAAATGTAAAATAATTGCTCTAAAATTTGGAATTTGTTAAAAAATGTATTATATTTGCATTATTAAAGAATTTTATTATAGTACAATGGGAAGAAACCATGTACTTTTGCTTTTAAAGATAGAGGCAACCTTACCAGATGAAGAATTGATGAAACAGTCAGAATCCATATTAAAATCTATCTTAAACTTCAATGTCCTTCTCTCCTTTTGGGTGAGTAAATTAGTGAAATGGAGCATTGTTGGATCAGGTAGCTACTCCTGTGTTCAATAGCAAGGTGTTTCTTCATTTGCTTCTAGCCCCCAGCCTTATACTATGCACCATCAAATTACTTGATGAGAGAGTGAAATCAATCAATTTTAAGCAAATAGAGGGGGCAATATTATTTATAATTTAATATTTATTAACAAAAACAATTAAAAGTAAAGACAGTTGTGATTCACTTCAATTTTCTTGATTCTTAGGGATGGAGAATAAACAGGTATTTGAAAGGAAACACCAGCCAAAGCTGATGCCTCCTCTCTACTTAAGGATATGGAGTAACTTAAATATTTTTTGACTTCCTGATTCCTAGGAGAATACAACAATCTTGATTCAAAAAATACCTATTAACACCATGTTTCCAATATGTGATGTTTGTTTTTTATTGTTGATAGGGGGGATGAAAGGTATCTTATGGATGGAAGGGGGAGTGTTTATATTGTACTCCCTCCTCATATGTTACCTTGAAGAAAGTCCTACTGCTATCAGGATACCTATGGTCATAGCAACTATAGAGAATATAATTGTTCCTATAAGTCCAGTAATATCATCTTCTTTTATTTCATTGGAATTGTTTGTAGAAGATATTAATTCATTGATTTTGTCAGTAGTCTTACACCCCTCTTCATATAGTTTTTCATCCACAAAATGAAGATATTCCTCTTTTCCATCTACCTTTAAGATCAACAAATGTTCTGTTTTATGAGTTGGTTTGTACAAGGTGCTTTTATTGTCAACCTCTATTAGTATGGAATTGTCACCAACTTCTTCCCATCTTCCCTTATCAACCTCTCCTGCTTGTGAGATTAGCAATGTTTGGTCTTTTTGAAAGATATACACTTGTCTATGACCTTCTGAATTTCTTAATAATACCCAATTTTTGTTGATCAAATGTTGTTTGAACACTTCCAAACTGATGAATGGAATTTTATTTGCAATTTTCTTGCTGATAGGAGAGGAATCTATTTTCTTACTAGAATTGTCTTTCTTCTTACCCAAGCACAATAAAATGATAAATGCAGGTAGTGTTAAGAAGAAAGTAAATATACCCCACCCCCATCTACTTCTGTTTAATTCTTTTGCTCTATAAACTGCCCATATAGTTATTCCAATCTTAATGATAGGCAGTAATAACATTAAAAATGCTGTTCCTTGTTGGTTCATGGTCTATACTGATTTTGAAGTTTTTATTTGTATATTGCATTGAATTCTTCTTCAGTAATCATTTCTGTGGTTTGTACAAATACATCATCATAGTTAGGAGATCCAGCATTTACATTGAAGAATGTCTGTCTATAAATAGGTAATCCTTCATGAAGATGAACCATTGCTGGTGTACCTTTTTCTTCATTTGCAGGTGTCATCTTAGGAGATTGTACTCTATCTTCCAATTTCCAGAATGGTTCACCTACTTGTTCTCTTACTGAAATTCTACATTCTGGGAAATACTTACAGAAGTCTGATCCAATACCTAATTTATATTTTTCTAGGACTTCTTTAGCAATAGTGAATCTATGTCTCCTTGTTTGGAAAGTTAACAAAGATCCTTCATTTGATACTAATTCTTTAGATTCAACTCTGATTCTTATGAAATCAGGTTGAGATGATTCACCAAAATTAATAATGTTTTGAGGGTCTGAATCATCAAATGGAATGATAATAACCTTGTTTTGTATTTTGTCTTCTGTTGGAATATTTGCTAAAATATCCTTCTCTTCATCTACATCCTCTGTATGACCTTGATTGATGTTCTCTTGATTCTTTTCATCTTGAGTAGGCAAAGGAGTATCTCCTTGATTTTGTATTGTGTCATAGTATTTTGATATTTCATTTAATTGCCAAATTGCATGATTCCTCATTTCTTCAATCATTTTTTCTTGGGGATATCCATCTGGAAATATCCATTTTTTCTTTGTATGCCCTAATATTGGCACATTCTCACTTAAACATACTTCCAAATTAGTACCAACATAAGCTAATGTACAATGAGAGCTAAAACTAGATAGTTCTACAATTTCTTTTGTCATCCTTTGTATCTTGAAACCATTAATTTCTAAGGCTGTAATAAGTAACTCATACTTGCCTTTCATGCCTCCAAACTGAGTGATATGGGTTTCTACATGTTCTCTATGATCTTTAGTAAAGCGATAGAAAATAAATATCACTATAGAAATTACAATTATCCACCACATATTTAATTAAATTAGTTATTATGTTTTTAGTATTTGTTGCCTAAGATTTTATCCATTTGATTATTCAAGTCTTCATTGATTCTTTGAACCATTTTTTCTTGTGAATAAGTATCTGGAAATTTCCAACTTTTTTTATGCTTACCTAGTTTTTTTGAAATCCCAATCCATTGTATGTTTACACACTGGAAGCCTTCTTTGATGTAAAAATTCATTGTAGAGCTAATAATACTCAAATCAATATAAATTTGAATCTTGTCTTTTTGTACTTTTTGAATAATAGCATTGGGGTAGGAAGTTAGATGATGGATTAAAAATTCATACTTATTCAGCATACCCCCATAACCTTCTACTTGCTTTTGCAAGATTGATTTCCTATTATTAAAAATTTTGTACAGAATATAGCTGATAATCACAACAACAATAAAGATGATAATTAGCATATTAGTGAATGTTTGTTCCTTCAGCTCCTAAAGGTAATTACACAAAAAGAAGGCATGGAAACTGTAATTTATTTCATTTGGTGGTTCTGGTAATAACCTTGATATAAATAAAAACAGCCCATGCCTAACTCATATATTATCTTGATAATAATATACATGAGAAGACAAGCACTTGCTTTTACCCTTATATCAATTCAAAAATTTACCAGATCTCCAAATGAAGGATAAACTAATGCCTCTTGTTCTACTATGTCTGCTAGAGTGATTCCTCACTCCAACTTTACAAAAATAGGAATATTCAGCATTATAAGCAAGTGCTTTAGTGGGCTGCTCTATGACAAAAATAAATTTAATTCACATTAAAGAGTAAAATATCTTCTCTTTTTCTTAAGATGGTGTACAGGTCTAATTCTATATAAAGGTAAAAATTAGAACTGTACCATCATAGGGTGGAGAAGATTTGAATGATTGTTGCACTTAGTTTAGTGTATTATATACATCTATGTGCAACATTGTCCCACTTGTTTTCATTTTTATATATAATAATCATTCAAAAACATCTGGGACAATTCCTACACTTCTTCCAAAATTGCATGATTAAAACAAGGCTAATTAGCCTTTATATTGCCATTTTTAGGAGTGGTGAAGAGAATCCTATGAAAGGAAGAAGAAAGTGGCTTAAATCAAGGATTTGAGGCCTTATTTGCCATATTTTAACACTCTTTAATGAATTGGCAAGACAACCTCATCCAGATTCAAAAATGGTGAAGAATAATCATCCCTGCTAGGATTCATAACATCTATCCTGCCTTCAATTGCATAGCTATAATAACTTTCTTCTGAAATGATCAGGTGATCAGTTAATTCTATTCCTAGAATGGATGCAACTTGATAAACTCTTTTGGTGATCTTGTCATCCTGCAGGCTTGGTTTAAGATTACCAGAGGGATGATTATGAACTAGAATTATCCTGCTTGCATTAGCAAGGATTGCAGTTTGAAATATGATCCTGAGATCAACCACAGTGTTACAAACCCCACCTTTACTTACTAGAGCCACACCCAATACCTTTAGTGCTTGATCTAGTAACACCATATACATTTCTTCAAGGTGTTCTATCCTGTCTTCTAGGAGACTTCTGGCTAGTGAATACACATCTTTCTCATCTGAAATTTTTAGCCTGTCTGCTGGCTTTATGTGGCTTTTGTAAGACAGTTCAACTTCTGCCACATTTAATAATTTTTCTAGTGATTTCATTATTTGCTATATTTAAATTTGCAACCAAAACATGGAAAAGGAGGTTTGTTTTTTATTTGAATGTGGAAGGGGAGATGTTGTCTCTCCCCTAACAATGATTCAGTTGTTTCTCTAGCTTTTCCATGCAGGCACTAACTTTTTTGTTGACCACCTTGGCATAATGTTTCTGGGTGACAGCTATTGATGAATGGCCTAGTAACTTGCTGACAATCTCAATAGGAACATCATTATACAATAAGATGGTGGTAGCAAAGGTCTTTCTTGCTGTGTGGTGGGTTAATTTCTTGTTAATACCCACAATTTCAGTAATCTCTTTCAGGTATGAATTCATTTTCTGGTTGCTGATGGCTGGCAACACATGAGCCTCTTTATCCCCACCATTATCATATTTTTCCATGATCTTCATTGCCTGTGGTAAGAGGGGGACACTGATACCCTTTCCAGTCTTCTCCCTCTTCATCTCAATCCAGAATTTTTTATCAAATGCCATGATAATATGCTTTTTCTGCAAGGCAAATGCTTCATGATAAGCCAAACCTGTATATACACTGAATAAATATAAATCTCTCACCTTGGCTAATCTTTCCTGTGCAAATTGATAGCTTTCTAGCTTGTGAAGTTCTTCTGTGGTTAAGAATACCAGTTCTTTCTCCACCTTCAATGGGGCATGATCAATGAAAGGATCTACCTTGATGTAATTGCATTTCATTGCATAGGTGGTGACTTGCTTTACCCTCTGCATGTTCTTGTTGATAGTGACAGGTTTCTGCCTCCTCACAGTGAGAAGGTAGTCTTCCAATCCAGATATGAACTTGAAATTAACCTTGTTCATGGGAATATCTGATGCATGATAGGATTTTTTAATGTATGCCCTCACCAGTTCCAGCACATCTTTGAATTTATCCAGGGTGCTTTTCTTGAACTTTATCCCCTCCATTCTCTTTGCAGTCATGTACCTCTCTTCAAACAAGGTTATGAATGACCTGCTGACAGTTGTTTTCCCAATGTACAAGGCATACATATCTTCCAGAATATCTTCAGACCCTTCCATGATTAATTTTGTTTCAATCTCAACAAGTTTCTTCTTTATAACCTCCATCTGGGTGTTAATCCTTTGTGTCATTTCAGACTTTCCTGTTGCTATTTGCTTGTTCTGGTTCCACTTGTTTCTAGTAACCTTGAACCCAATGGAGAAAATTTTTCTCTTGCTCTCATGCCATAGCCTGCAATAAAGAGGTGCTTCTCCTGTTTCAGTTTCCCTTGAGTGATACCTGAAAAATGAAATATTTACTCTTGTTATCATAATTTATTGGCTTTAATAGCCTTTAAAACAATAACTTATTCTTTTAAAAAAGGTGACCACTTTTTGAAAGAGAGG
>OGOU01001852.1_pt1 | contig 15777 bp, 8 predicted proteins | sample 1552721 | NCBI WGS metagenome assembly OGOU01 (sample SAMEA2580176, study PRJEB22360) | human gut metagenome | biome: human gut; feature: human-associated habitat; material: faeces | place: Denmark | collected 2008/2010 | reverse complement strand
ACCATGTAATTAGTTAAAACAGCCTTTTTATATTATGGCGTAAATGTTATAATGAAAACGGTTTCGTGGAAATATATGGCAGGCTGGATGCTGCTGCAAGGAGGAATTTTTTGAAAGAGATATCACTTGACAAAAAATACTACAAAGAACATATACAGAATATATTATATGATAATTATATGAAGCTGGCGCTGGTCAACATTGATACTGGGGAGTATGTGAGTGTTATCAGCGTGGACAAGAATGCAGATAATTATAAAAGTACCTCTGACGTATCTTCCTATTTTAAGGATAACAAGGGACTGGACTGCTGTCATCCTGATGAAGTCAGAGAATTTGCATATATGTGTGATATGAAGCATGTCAAAGCACTCATAGAAGCCGGAGCCAGATCCATCGTGCGTAATTTCAGGTTCAGATTGAGACTTGGCGAGGACTATGAGTGGGTTTCCATGGATATAGAAGCTGAGAAAGAGCCGAGAGAGGACGGACAATGGGTTGTGTTCGGCATGAGGGCAGTCAGCCTTGACACCCTGGTGCTGGAGGATAGTCTTAGGACACTGACAAGGGTATACAGGCGTATATTCAGGATTGATGTGACGCACAATATTTGCGAGACATTGAGAGGCGGATATATAAGAAGCAGAGATGAGGTTAAGCATGACTGCCTTGGAGATTACATGAAAGACATGACTATGGGTGGTGAGATATTCCCTGACGATGTGGACAGGGTAAGAAAGTGTCTGTCTCCTGAGTTTCTCATAAAATATTTTGCAAATGGACATGACAGATTTACCATTAGATATAAGCGCAAGATGGATATGGTGTACAGATGGGTGATGACAGAGGTCATACCTACTGCTGACTATAGAGAAGACAATAAGGTATTCTATCTTTATACGAGGGATATACATGAGGAGTATTCTGAGAGCATAGAGAAACAGGAGCTGTTGGAATTTTACAGTTACAAGGATGCACTTACTCATCTTGGCAATAGAAATGCATTTAACATTCTGTGTGACGCGTACGCGGACCGAAAGGATAAGCGGTCGGTAGGATTTGTATTTAACGATGTGAACAAACTGAAGTATGTGAATGATCATTATGGACATAAAGAAGGAGATCTCTATCTTCAGAGGGTATCGCAGATGCTGGCGCAGCATTTTGGCGAAAATGCATGTTATAGGATAAGCGGCGATGAATTTGTTGTCATCATTATGGATATTACCGAGCAGTCGTTTAACTCAATGATCGCCAGATACAAAGAGGTAATTGACGAGCAGGAGGAGGCTCCGGTTGCGTTCGGTGCAGTCTGGAAGGCTGAGGCTGATTCCATAGACAAGATAATGAACGAAGCCGAAAGACGGATGTATGAGGATAAGAAGAGATTCTATTCGAAGCATCCTGAGGTCAAGAGGCGCGAGAGCGTGGAGAAGGAAGCGAATATAGCTGTAGGAACTACAGAGGATGGAGTTCCGCATTACAGGAATCTTGGAAAGACAGACAGGATATTTGATGCCCTTGCAGCTACAACACTCAGAAATTATATATTTATGGATGATCTCGATACGAATGTTACAAAATGGTCTGCAAGTGCGGTGGATTACTTTGGACTTCCGGGGCAATACATATATGATACACAGAAGGTGTGGGAGAAGCTTATACATCCAGATGACAGAGCAATATTTGAGCAGGACATCACAGAGGTATTTGCGGGGCGCAAAAAGTATCATGATGTAGAATATAGAATGAGAAACAAAAATGGTGAATATGTGGTCTGTACCTGCAGAGGTTTCATCACCAAGAAGGAAAATGGTGATCCGGAGTTCTTTGTAGGAACTGTCATAAACCACGGTGTCATAGATGGGGTTGATCCGGTGACGAACCTGCACAATCAGCATGAGTATACCAAGTATATATCTATACATTTGAGAAACAAGCAGACGATGAGCATTTTGGCAATAGGAATATCTATGTTCAACAGCATCAATATGATGTATGGATATGCATATGGCAATGCTGTTCTTAAGGATTTTGCCACAAAGCTCAAAAATGTCGTCGGTGGAAAGGGACTCGTGTTCAGACTTGACGGAGCAAAATTTGCGATCTGCTCAAACATTTATACCAAACAGGAACTCAAAGAGGTATACAGACATGTACAGAATCTTGCACTTGACAATGTAGGTCTGAATGGCACATCCATCCCGCTTAAATTGTACGGAGGTGGACTGATATATGACCATGTAGGGGCTGATGAGGACGTGATAAAGAGCAGTGTGGAATATGCCCTGGAGAGATCCAAGGAGGATCATCATGGTGAACTTGTATTCTTCAATGAGGAGATCAAGGACAATGATAGAATGAGACTGCAGCTGTACAGCACAATACACAAATGTGTGGCAAACAACATGGAAGGCTTTTTCATGTGCTATCAGCCTATAGCAAATTCCGAGACAGGACACATAGTTGGTATGGAGGCTCTTCTCAGATGGAAACACAAGGAATTTGGTGTGGTTCCACCGGGAATATTTATACCGTGGCTTGAGATGGAGCCTTGTTTCTTTGAACTTGGCAACTGGATAATAGAGCAGGCACTCACGGATGGTATGGAGATTCGCAGGATCAGACCTGATTTTGTGGTGAATGTCAATATATCAGCGACTCAGCTTGAGAATCATGGATTCAGGCAGGCTGTTGTGGATATATTAAAAAAGACGAAGTTCCCTCCTGAGTATTTGTGCATAGAGCTCACAGAGAGATGTAAGAATATGGATATAGCATTTCTGAAAAATGAGCTGGAATATTTCAGGAAACTTGGAATAAAGATCGCCATTGATGATTTTGGAACGGGAAATGCTACCTTAAATCTACTCACGGAATTACCGATAGATGAGCTTAAGGTCGATATGTCATTTGTCAGGGGCATACAGGAGAGCAAGCCTAATCAGGTTCTTGTACAGGCGGTTGTGTCATGTGCTCATGAACTCGGATACAAGAGCTGCATTGAAGGTGTCGAGGATAAGACGCTGTTCGATTACCTTCATAGGTATGGTTCCACGTACTATCAGGGATATCATTTCTCCAGACCGGTTTGTCTGGAGGATTTTAAGAAGCTTTTGTGACAGACGACCCGCTTGGTAATATATACATCCGCAATCACGCTTGACTTACTGCACTTCGATTGGGTGCTATCTGCATGGTGCTCCGACCGCCAAAAGGGCGTCGGCGGATCTGCACACCAGCAAGCACCATCGAAGCACAGACGTCTGCGCTACCGATTGTCGGATATATATATTACCAAGCGGGTCTTACGTTGTGTGAGGAAGGACATTTGCGTTATATGCGGTTCCAGCAGCGATAAGGGCGTTGCTGCTTACACCTCGGCAGGAAGCATCGAAGCTCGGTAGTCCGCGCTACCGATTGCAGATATCACAGTACCCCCTCACCTACATGGGTCGGCCTTCTGACTTTGTAGGTGGGGGCATTGGACTGTGTGGCCGGCTTTTTGTTTTGCTTATTTATGAGAAATAAATTGTCTTATATGTTTACATAAGGTTGACACTGAGCGCTGGCGTTGTTAATATTGCTTTGGTGTGACATTGGATCACGCTAGATATATAGTCCCGGAGATGTTCCGGCGTAAAAAGAAGGGAAGTGCGGTGAGAATCCGTCGCAACAGCCATTACTGTATGCAGGGGAGTGCCCCTGTCGAGTCAGATCGCTTGCTATATATCTAATTCTTCGAGAGAAGGGTATTTTGAAACTTGTCAATATGCCTTTCTGGGAAAAATTGAAAGGAGATACGTTTATGAGAAGAAGAATTCTTGCGGCATGTATGGCGATGTGCATGGCGGCAGCAACGGTTGTCACAAGCCCATGGGGCGGTGGCATGACAGCGTATGCAGCGGAAGAGACCAAGACGATCACGGTCTCAGCATACGATTACACGGCAGTGGATGCCGGAATCGAGGGCGCCTCGAAGACAGGTGTCATAATGGAACAGACAGTCGAGGTGGATGCGGACACAACTACAACGCAGGCTGTACAGAAGGCATTTGACCAGGCTGGTGTATCAGTTGAAGGAGTATCAAGCGGATATGTGAGCAGTATCAATGGTCTTGGCGCAGGTGTGGGATATTCAGGCTGGATGCTTGCCTATGACAATGACGACTATTCAAACTGGGGAATGAGCAGCATAGCTCTCAGTGATGGAGATAGTCTCAGATTTGATTATACATGCAACGAAGATACGACGACCGATGATATCGGAAATGGCTACTACGGCAATCCGTATGTGAAGACACTCACAGTTGCAGGACAGACATTCAATATGTCAAAGAAGACGACATTTGATGCGAACTACAACATGACAAATACTTACTATATAAATGGTGAGGAGACAAAGGCAGCAGGTACAGAGGAAGATCCTTTTGTATTTGAGGTTTCTGTCCCTGCAAATGAGGCTCAGGCCGCATACATCACCATGGATACAAGTCTAAACAGCCACTATGCAGTGATCGATGGATGGTCTGTTTCAAAGGAGACTTATGATATAACAAATGGTCTTGATTTCTCGGTTTCTTCATTGGGAGGAAAATACAAGTCATATTTCACCATCAAGACAGATCTCAAAGCAAACAACACATCTGACTCCTACAAGGAGATGCTTGACAGTTCGATCAAGTATATCAGAAACACAGTCACAGAGGCTGAGGTCGGTTCTGTAGGTGGAGAGTGGGCAGTTTTGGCTCTTGCCAGGTATGGATATGAGGATCCTGAGTGGTATACAGCATACTACAACAATGTTGTAAAGTACGTTCAGAATATAGGAAGCAACAAGCTTCACTCACGTAAGCTCACAGACAACTCACGAGTTATCATTGGTCTTACAGCAATCGGCGCAGATCCTACAAATGTAGGTGGCTACAACCTTCTTGAGCCACTTGCGAATCTTGAGGATGTTGTATGGCAGGGAATAAATGGCCCTATATATGCTCTTATCGCTCTTGACACAGGAGATTATGAGATCCCTGAGCTGCCAGATGACAGCACAGCAACACAGACGACAAGGGAAGGACTTATCCAGTACATACTTGACAAGGAAATCCCAGGCAGCGGCGGATGGGCTTTATGGGGCTCAAAGGCTGATCCTGACATCACGACAATGGCTGTTCAGGCCCTTGCACCATATTACAATACAAATGCTGATGTAAAGGCTGCAGTCAATCGTGGTATGAAGGCTATATCTGATCAGCAGTTATCAAATGGCGGCATGGGCTCATGGGGAACTGTAAACTCAGAGAGCTGCGCTCAGACAGTATGTGCGCTTTCTGATCTTGGAAGAGATGCCGACACAGATCCACAGTATGTAAAGAACATGAATTCTATCTTGGATGCAATGCTTTCCTTCTATATTGATGGAGGCGGATTTGCACATGCAGCACAAAATGGGAAACTTTCAGTAAACATGATGGCTACAGAGCAGGCTACATATGCTCTTGTATCATATGACAGATTTAAGACAGGAAAGACGACTCTCTACAACATGAGTGACAGAAAGAAACTCTATACGGAGAGCGCAGGTAAGAAGTCAGTTGAGAAAGCAAATGTAACAGTTGCTGATTTCGGCCTTGTATATGATGGAACAGTAAAGGAGCCTAAGGTCACAGTTAAGTATGGTGACATTCTCCTCACAGAGGGCGTTGACTATACAAAGAAATTCAGCAACAACGTAGAGGCTGGAAGCATAGCAAAGGTAACTATCATCGGTATGGGTGATTATGAGGGACAGATAGAGAAGACATTCTCAATCTACTCGGCAGAGATAGAGGCGGCGGATGTTGCTATCGATCAGACGGTATTTGTTGCAGATGGAAAGGTTAAGAAACCAAATGTGACAGTTACGCACGCTGGTACGACACTCAAGGCAAATACAGACTACACAGTTGCATTTGCAAACAATGTACTTCCTGGAAAGGCAACACTTACAGTTACAGGTAAGGGCAAGTATACAGGCAAGGTCGTAAAATATTACACATTAAATGCAACACATATCTCAAAGGCAGACATTACAGTTTTAACAGAGGAATATGTTACAGACGGAACAGAGAAGACACCAGCAGTCAGCGTAGCATATAACGGCAAGAAACTTAAGTCTGGTACAGATTACTCAGTAAGCTACATCGACAATGTAAACGCAGGAACAGCAAGCGTGAGGATCACAGGAATCAAGTATTACTCAGGTTCAGTTGAGTATACATTTGAGATCAAGCCAATTGAGCTGACTGATGCGGTTGTGACAGTTGACACAGACGATATTGTTGCGGACGGCAGCAAGAAGACACCTACAGTAAATGTAACACTTGGAGATACTGTTCTTGAGGCTGGCAAGGACTTCACAGTTTCGTATTTTAGCAATGTAAAGGTTGGAACAGCGAAGGCTACTGTAACAGGAATTGGAAACTATACAGGAAAGATTAAGCAGGCATTTGAGATCAAGGATGGTAAGACAGAGATAACAGCAGCTTCACTTGAAGAGGGCGCTGTAGCACTTGAGTGGAAGGCTGTAACGGCAGCTGATTCATATGCTGTATACAGAAAGGCTGAGAGCGAGAGCGAATTTGCAAAGATTGCAGAGACAGAGGAACTTAGCTACAGTGATAAGACAGCAGAGGCCGGAGTGTCATATGAGTATGAGGTAAGACCTGTTGTCGGAAAGTCGTTTGGAAGCTCAGAGGCAGTCAAGGTGGCAGTACTTGCAGCACCTGCAGCAAAGCTTACAAATACAAAGGCTGGTATCGAGGTAACATGGAATGTATCAGCAAATGCTGACAGCTATGTGGTACTTAGAAAGACTGGAACATCAGACACATGGGAGAAGATAGCAGACGCTGTTAAGACAACATATGTTGATAAGAATGTGACAGAGAAGACAGTTTACACATACGCAGTACAGGCTGTATCAGAGGCTGGAACATCAGCATATACAGGCAAGAGCGTGACAAGAAAGACTCCTATCACAACACTTGCAACACCAGCAGTTACACTCAGCAATGCAAATGCAGGAGTGACACTGAAGTGGAACAAGGTAGCAGGCGCTAAACAGTATGTTGTTTACAGAAAGGCTGGAAATGCCAAGACATGGACAAAGGTTGCCACTGTTAAGACACGCTCATATGCTGACCGTCAGGTAAAGGCTGGAGTTAAGTACACATATGCGGTAAAGGCATCTGGAGATTATGCAATATCTTCATACAAGGCAAAGGCTATTTACAGAGTAAATGGACAGGCTATAAATTACTACTGCTCACCTGAAAAGGCTAAGATAGAGGTAGAGGTAAAGAAGGATGCAAAGGCAACAGGATATCAGGTACAGTACGCAAAGAGCAGTGCTTTCAGCAGATCTAAGATTGTAACATTTGCTGGAGTAAAGAAGAACGATCTCACAGTTAAGACAGCCGGAGTAGGAACAAAGTATTATGTTCGTGTGAGAAGCTACAAGAAGGTTGGAAGTGCTGTATATTATGGAGCTTGGAGCAGCAGCGTAAGCGTTGTGACTGAGAAGTATTAATTTATATAGTTTATGGATAAAATAAAACAGTTTATAGCAAAATATAAAAAGCAGATTATTGGATCTTGTGTTATGCTCCTGCTCCTGGTGTGGGCTTTCTGGTATGGGGGAAATACTCCCGGTGCCAGAGGATTTCATATAGATAGGGTAGACCAGGGTTCAACCACTGAAAGCCAAGCCGGTGACGCAACAGACATCGGCTCAGGCTCAAGCGGTGACAAACCGGTGGTTGTGACTACACAGGATGGCAGTACAGCGGCGGATACCCAGAGCAGCACTGCTTCGGAGGCGGCTACATCCGGTAAGAAGGAGCAGAACAGTTCTGAGACTACGGACAGCACTAGTTCCGGGGGTGGAACGGATAGTACTGCAGATTCGGGAAAAGACGGAGGAAAGGGTGATGGCAATAAGCCGTCTGATAAACCTTCTGACGGAAAGCCGGGTGTTAACGGAACTACAGAGCGCAGAAATACGACTGAGAACACCCGCACAACGGAGAGTACTAGAACTACGGAGAGTACTAGAACTACGGAGAGTACTAGAACTACAGAAAGTACCCGTACAACGGAGAGTACCCGGACGACAGAGAGCACCCGCACAACGGAGAGTACTAGAACTACGGAGAGTACGCGTACGACCGAAAGTACTCATACAACTGCATCGACAAAGACTACAGAGAATACCACCGAAAAGACAACTGCACCAACGACTGAGAGTTCAAGTGGAGAGACTTACCACTGTACAATATATATAAGCTGCTATACGATCCTGGACAATTGGGACTGGCTCAAGGAGTCAAAACAGGATTATGTACCAGAGGGCGGCGAGATACTTGGAACAGTGAGTGTGTCATTTACGGATGGAGATACGGTGTTTGACGTGCTCAGATCCGTGTGCAGAGATTACGGAATACAGCTTGAATATAGCTGGACGCCAGCATATGGAAGTTATTATATAGAGGGCATCCACAATCTTTATGAATTTGACTGTGGCAGTTTGTCCGGATGGATGTATTCGGTAAATGGATGGTTTCCAAATTATGGCTGTTCAAAGTACAGACTCAAGGATGGGGACTCGATAAAATGGTTGTATACATGCAAAGGTCTTGGCAGTGATGTCGGAGGCGGCATGTAAAATTATTTTTTATTTAACTGATTGGAGAATATACAGAAAATGAACAGGAATGATTCATTTTCCGGCTATCATCCGATAGTAAATTTGATGTACTTTATATGTGCTATAGGATATGCCCTGGCATTTACCAATCCGGTATGCCTGGGCATATCGTTTATAGTAGCATTTGTGTACTCGGTTATACTTCGGGGACGGCATGGATTTATAACGAATTTGAAATATATGATTCCGCTTATCGTGCTGACGGCACTTTTTAACCCGGCATTCAGCCATCAGGGTGTGACGATACTGGCATATCTGCCATCGGGAAATCCGCTCACCCTTGAATCTATAGCTTACGGTGTTATGGCTGCATTTTTGCTGGTGTGTGTGTTGTGCTGGTTCTCATGTTTTAATGCGGTCATAAGTTCTGATAAGATGGTTTATTTATTTGGAAAGCTGGCACCGGTATTATCTCTGGTGTTATCGATGACACTCAAGTTTATACCGGAACTCACGGCGCAGTTTGGAAAGGTGTACAGGGCGCAGAAGGCTTCCGGATACAATATAAATGGCAGATATTTTAAGAGCGTGCGTATGGGATGCCATGTCCTGTCATCGGTCGTGACATGGTCTCTTGAGAGAGCGCTTATCACGGCGGACAGTATGAAAGCCCGCGGCTATGGTTTGCCGGGAAGGACAGCGTATTCGCTGTTCAGGTTCAGGAAGAGAGATGCCAGGGCGCTTGTGTATATGCTGATATGCGGTGGCTACGTGCTCTGGGGAAGTATGCAGGGTGGTTTCAGGTTCTGGTATTATCCGGAGATAAGGGGCAATCTCACAGGAACCTTGACGGTGAGCATGTATATAGTGTATGTGTGCCTGATCGGGCTTCCGGTATTTGTGCATGTGAGAGATGACATAAAGCAGAACCATATGAAGATGACAGATGCTGCTTTGGCTTGCAATGATGGACAAGGTCTTAGATAACCCCCCAATGTAATAGTCGTGTTTTATGAGATGAGATATGAATACAGGCAGGCTGATATTAGATAAAAGAGGATATAAAGTTGGATATTTATAAGAATATTTTTGATATAGATAAATTTAGTTTTGCATATCCGGACGGAAATGATGAGAGCGGCAGGACATATCTTCCGGATGCTCTCCGGGATACGGAGCTGCATGTCAGGCAGGGAGAGTTTGTTGTCATACTCGGAAGATCCGGATGTGGCAAGACCACTCTCCTCAGACAGCTGAAGCCATCGGTTACTCCGGTTGGCAAGAAGAAGGGACAGATAATTTTTGATGGTAAAGACATATGTAGTCTTGACGATAGGATGGCTGCATCTCAGATCGGTTTTGTGTGGCAGGATGTGAATGCGCAGCTTGTGACGGACAAGGTGTGGCATGAGCTGGCATTTGGCCTTGAAAGCCTTGGGTATGACAACGGATATGTCAGAAGGCGGGTTGCGGAGATGGGTTCGTTCTTCGGGCTTGGGGATATATTCCACAGAAAAGTGATGGAGTTGTCCGGCGGACAGAAACAGTTGGTAAATCTTGCCTCGGTTATGGCGATGTCACCGAAGGTGTTGGTGTTGGATGAGCCTACGAGCCAGCTCGATCCCATAGCGGCAAATGATTTTATAAACAGCCTTGTGAGGATAAACCGAGAACTTGGAACGACTATCATCATGACAGAACATCGTCTGGAGGATGTGCTTCCGGTATGCAACAGGTCGGTGGTCATGGAGAATGGCAGGATCATCTATGACGGCGATGTGAGAGGATTTGCCGAGAGTGTCAGGTCGAAGCGGATAGACAGAGGGCTTTATCTTTCTATGCCCGCTTCGGTTCAGATATATATGGGGCTTGAGAAAGATTCGGGAAAGCAGCTGCCTCTCACTGTGCCGGATGCCCGGGAGTGGCTTGTGGATTATGACAGGAAATTTAGAGAAAACGGCGGAGCTCCTGTGGTGCCGGAGATACAAAACAGAGGTGCTGATGAAGGCGTGAACGGTTCCGAAAACCAAGCTGACAATGCCGCAGTGGATAAAGGTGATAAGAAGCGAGGAGCCGTAAACGGTCAAAAAGATGCCGGATGCAGAGAGGAACATCCTGTGGTGTGCAGCCTGGATGAGGTCAGCTTCAGATACGAGAGGAACACAGGGGATGTGCTTAGACAGGTGAGCCTTGATATATATGCAAACGAAATTCTTATGATAAATGGAAGCAATGGCTGCGGTAAGTCGACTATGTTGTCCCTGATCGCAAATTTGTACAGCCCGTATAGTGGAAAGCTTCATATAGCTAAGAATTTAAGGACAGGGATGCTTCCACAGAACCCAGAACTTCTATTTACAAGGCGCTCGGTAAGGGATGAACTTATAGATGCGAAGGACAGGCAGCAGCTTGCAGAGATAGTCAGGTTCTGCAGGCTGGAGGAGCTTCTGGACAGACATCCTTATGATCTGTCAGGCGGAGAGAAACAGAGACTTGGCTTGGCGAAGGTGCTCATAGCTGATCCGGATATCCTGCTCATGGACGAGCCGACAAAGGGATTGGACAATGGGTTCAAGATGCAGCTCGCGGACATGCTTAGAAAACTGCAGAAACGTGGAAAGACGATAGTTGTCGTCAGCCATGACATTGAGTTTTGTGCGGTGGCAGGCGACAGGGTTGCGTTGCTGTTTGACGGAGAGGTTGCGATGGTCGGTGATGTTAGAAGCTATATGTCAGACAACAATTTCTTTACCACGGCGGCATCTAGAATATCTAGAAATATTCTGGACGGCGCGGTGACAGTTCGTGAGGTGCTGGCGGCATATGGTGCGGATATGGATGTGACAGGAGTGGCTGGCGGAGGAAATGACAGCAATCAGGGAATTGAAAATGAGTCATTGAGAATAGCTAATCAGGGAACTGCAGAAATGTCAGAGGCTGCTGGTATATCGGACGATAAGCTTGCGGACATAATCCTTAACAAGGACAGGAAAGTTGAAAATCTCAGCATCTGGCAGATAGTGACCATCGCGGTCACAACGGTTATAATAATATTTGGATTCTGGAATACAATGTCTGTGTCAGATCTGTCCGGTCTTGTGCAGCAGATGACAGTGACAGCTGAGGGACGAAAGTATCTGGTGTTATATGGAGTTATGATCGCTGCGATATTAGGATTACTTGTTGCCATACGTCCCATAACCCAAAAGAGAAATGAAGACATAGTGATGGATTCGGTCGGACATGGATTTGGGAAGAGAACAGTGGTAAGTATTGTGGCTGTGCTCGTTCTGATACCTGCAACCATATGGTTTGGTGTGGCAAGGCTTGGTGACAAGAAGTATTTCTTCATATCACTGCTTGTTCTGCTTGAGGCTATGCTTCCGTTCTTCGTATCATTTGAGGATAGAAAGCCCAAGGTTAGAGATATAGTGACGCTGGCGGTCATGTGTGCGTTGGCGGTGACCGGAAGGACTGCATTCTTCATGCTGCCGAACTTCACCCCAGTCATGGCAATCGTTATCATTGCCGGGGTGGCGTTTGGGTGTGAAGGCGGATTTATCACCGGTGCAATGACTATGTTCGTGTCAAATTTCATCATGGGACAGGGGCCATGGACGCCGTGGCAGATGTTCGCCATGGGACTTGTGGGATTCCTTGCCGGACTGTTCTTTGCAGGCAGCAGCGTGAGGACAAGAAACATGACAAAGCTGGGACTGTGTATATTTGGCGCGTTGATATGTATAGTTGTGTACGGCGGGATCATGAATCCTGCATCGGTCATCATGTGGCAGCCAAATGTGAATTTCAGCATGATCATGGCGTCTTATGTGACAGGATTTCCATTTGACCTTGCGCAGGCGACCGCGACGGTCATTGCGCTATGGCTTGTTGCGAGACCATTCCTGGAGAAGCTGGACAGGGTGAGGATAAAGTTTGGGGTACTAAAATAAAATGATTGAGGATTACGGCTATGATAAGAAATGAGAAATTGGAAGATATCTCAGATGGAAGATTGTACGATGCAAATGATATGGTGAAGGCATACTGCAATGAGTGTAAGGGTTGTCACGCTTGTTGCACAGGGATGGGAAATTCTATTATTCTTGATCCCATGGACGTGATGAGACTTTGCAGGGAGACCGGAAAGAACTTTACGCAGCTGCTTGAAAAGGAGCTTGAGGTCAATGTGGTGGATGGTCTGGTGCTGCCAAATATAAAGATGACGGCGGATAAGTGTCCATTCTTAAACGAGGAGGGCAGATGCAGCATCCACAGCGCGAGACCGGGATTTTGCAGACTCTTTCCGCTTGGAAGATATTACACCGATGACGGATTCAGATACATACTGCAGATACACGAGTGTGAGCGCGCGGGCAGGACTAAGGTCAAGGTGTCGAAATGGATAGATACCGAGGATTTGCCAAGGTACACGAAGTATATAAATGACTGGCACAAGTTCCAGAAAGACATGCAGAGAAACCTGATAGAATATATGCGCGTCGGCGAGGATGAGACAGCGAGAAATCAGACCATGCTGGTGCTGCAGGTCATGTATGTGGGAATGTATGATGCGGAGAAGGATTTCTATGAGCAGTTTGATGCCAGACTTGCGCACATACGCAGTCTGCTCTGTATGACGGAGTAGAATGTAATAGGATGAGAGTATTTTGGCGGGACTTGGTTTACCTTATATTTACTTTGTTTCGGAAACCTTTCGATCATACAGAGTTATAAATGTAAAAAATAGGGTGTAGAGTTTATATGGGAAAAGTTAGAGATATCATAGAAAAGACATTTGAATATGGACAGGGCAGAGGTGAACTGCCGGGAGTCGATGAGCTGGCTGAAGCTATAAGAGTTCTGTCGGATTCAGAGAACCCTCAGAGCTCTCAGGATGATCTCACTGACTTTGAGTATCTCAAAAGAATAGCCTATGATCTGGCTCACCAGAGGTTTGGAAACCGCATATACATAAGAGGACTTATTGAGTTTACGAACATTTGCAAGAATGATTGCTACTACTGCGGTATCAGAAAGAGTAACAGCCACGTTGACAGATACCGTCTGACAAAGGATCAGATTCTGGCTTGCGCCGATGAAGGATATGTACTGGGATTTCGCACATTTGTGCTTCAGGGAGGCGAGGACGGAGGCTTTTCGGATGGGGCTATAGCTGACATTGTGAGGTGTATCAAGGAGAGGCATCCTGATTGTGCCGTCACGCTGTCATTTGGCGAGCATTCGTATGAGACATACAAGCTGTGGCGGATGGCTGGGGCTGACAGATATCTTCTGAGACATGAAACTGCGAACAGGAAGCACTACGAAAGACTCCATCCAGAGGAGATGAGCTATGACAACAGAGTTCGATGTCTGTATAATCTTAAAAGTCTTGGATATCAGGTGGGAAGTGGATTCATGGTTGGATCGCCGTATCAGACGTCAGTGAATCTGGCTGAGGATCTGCATTTCCTTGCGAAGCTGCAGCCGCAGATGATAGGGATCGGACCGTATGTTCCACATAAAGAGACGCCATTTGCGAAGATGGAGCAGGGAACGGTCAGGCAGACCCTTGTGATGATAAGCATGCTGAGACTGATGTTCCCGAAGGCACTCATACCATCCACCACATCTCTCGGAACGATAGCGGCGGATGGCAGGGAGCGTGGGTTTATGCACGGCGCAAATGTGGTCATGCCGAATCTGTCTCCTGTGTCTGTCCGAAAGAAATACGAGCTCTATGACAACAAGATATGCACGGGGGAGGAATCCGCCCAGTGCCGCGGCTGTCTTGACAGGCGCGCAGAGGCGTTCGGATTCCAGATAGTTGTCGATAGAGGCGACTATATATCATAAGGAGGACCCGCGTAAGCGGGAGATTCCTTATGATGTACGCAGACGCCGCGCGAAGCGCCTTTCATGCGTCTGCACCTTAAGGAGGACTCGCGTAAGCTCATTTTTTATTCTCTCTCTTCCTTGATGAACATGAACAGGAAGCTTACGAACAGCAGACAGCAGGAGAACCAGATAGTTCTCATGTCAAATATACGGATGAAGTGACCGCCCACAGCGGCACCGATTCCGAACAGCAGGATGATTGCCCAGTAGCACAGGGATTTGAAAAGTGTGTTCCTGTCCTTTGTTCTGAAGTATGCACACAGGGCATCTGTGCCACTTCGTATGTTTCCAATGCACATGGTACTGGCAAATGCATAGCCGTTGACTTTCCTGAATGCCTGTACCTGCATGGCACATGAAAATGAAACCATGGCATTTGCGATAAGATTAAGCCTTATGGGAAGAAATCCCACGATAAGAAGCAGAAAAATCTCACACAATACAACGATCTGTCTCCAATGAAACTGCTGCATATTCTGAAATTTCTGTTTTATACACTCGGCAGCAGCAATTCCAAGTGCAAAAAATAATAGAGGAACGGCATAGTGTACACACATTCTCCAGTTTCGGTCTACAAGATTCTGACCGAGAAGAACTATGTTGCCTGTCTGTGCATTTGCAAATACCTTTCCTCTGAATATATAGGTATATGCATCCTGCAGACCTCCTGATACTGACAGGAAGGCCGCGGTGATGAAAGATTCTGACATTTGTCTATGTGGATAAAACTTCATGGTTCATATACTCCTTGGTTGTAGATTTGACATTTAGGCGCTGATCCCATCTGGGGGACGGAGGTGCCTGACCCCATTCGTGGATCAGGTGCAGTACCTGAAGGTTCTGTCCGTCAGGATTCTTGCAAATATCAGTCCAAGTGGCAGGGCTATGATGATCATGATGGCAGCTGCAAACCAGGACACGGCATCGGAAAGTGACATGATCCCAAAGTTGTATATTGCCCGGTAAAGATAAAGTCCTGGAACCATGATGACTATGGATGGAACTGTCAGTGAGATTCGCGGATAACCGTTGGTGCTTTTGATGAATGAAGCGAGCAGTCCGGCCGTGAGGGCTCCGGCAAATGCGGCGGCAGCTGCAGGGATGCCGGCAAGATCTACAAGTTCTAGACGTAGAGTGTTGGCTATGGCACCGATGGGAGGCGGTGGGGCGGCGGCGGCTGCTCAATGCTG
>OGOU01001846.1_pt1 | contig 15821 bp, 11 predicted proteins | sample 1552721 | NCBI WGS metagenome assembly OGOU01 (sample SAMEA2580176, study PRJEB22360) | human gut metagenome | biome: human gut; feature: human-associated habitat; material: faeces | place: Denmark | collected 2008/2010 | reverse complement strand
ACCCCGCTCGTGGGCGGCTCCTCGTCGTGGGGCACGGCCCGCCCGCGCCATGTCAATTGGGTACGGCTCAGGGATCGCCGTTCGGGGCGCGAGTTCCGGGTGTTGTCCCTGCACCTCGACCATATTTCGCACGAGGCGCGGCTTGCGCAGGTGCGGGCCGTGGAGGAGGAAACGTCGCAGTATCCTGCCGGTGTGCCGCAGGTGCTGGCCGAATACTGCAACCAGACGCCCGGCGTACACATCAATATCGTTACGGATACCATAAAAAATCTTTATGATATGATGGTGCCGGCTGGGTCGATGCGTTCGTCGAGGCCAACGGCGAGGATGCGGAGCAGATGTCGTTCCACCGGTTCGAGGGCGATGCCTATAAGCCGAAGAAGGGGACGCCCGGGCGTATCGACTACATTTTCCTGAAAGGCACGGGTATCCGGGTCGTCTCCTCCGCATTGGTAAAAGACTGTGTCGGCGGCAAGTATCCCAGCGACCACTATTTCCTTACGGCGGATATCGTGATCGAATAGCCGTCGCGAAGGGGCGCATTGCGTATGCTTCGGCTGCGAATCCCTGGCTCGTGCAATGGCTTCCGGCAGTTGTTGTCCCGGGATGGTTCGGGCGCATGACATCGTTGTCGCGCAATGAAACTCCTGCCGCCCGGTCAGACTCCGGCTGTTGTTGCCCCGGAATGGTTCGGGCGCATGGCGGTTGTCGCGCAATGAAACTCCCCGGCTCGTGAATCGAGCCGGGGAGTTTCGTAATGTCTTTGTCGGAGCGGGGCGTCTGCAGCCGGGCATTGCAGGCTGGCGGGCGTCCCTGCCCTCGCCCTTTATTCCCGGAACCTGTACCGCCCTATGTCGCGCAGGCCGAGCAGCAGTTCGCGTACGGCGAGGCGTTTCTTCCCGGCTATCTGGATCTCCCCGAGGGCGATCCAGCCGTCGGCGCAGGCTACGCGGAGCAGCGTGCGGCCGTCGCTTTCGATGCTGCCGGGTTTTTCGCCGTGGGCGGCGGGTTCGAAAGCGGCCGAATATATCTTGGCCGCCTGCGGCATCTGTGAGCCTTCCCTGTATAGTTCCGTCCAGGCTGCCGGATAGGGCGACAGCCCGCGTACGAAATTCACGATCCTGCGTCCGTCCCACGACCAGTCGATGAGGCAGTCCTCCTTGAATATCTTGGGCGCCGGGTGCAGTGCCGATTCGTCGACGTGCTGCTGTTCGATGGGGCTGATGTCGCCTGCGGCGATCCTGTCGACGGTTTCGGTCACCAGCGACGTGCCCCTGTGCATCAGTTTGTCGTAGAGCGAACCCACGTTGTCTTCGGGCAGGATCGGCACGCGAACCTGTCCGATGATGGCGCCTTTGTCGATCTCTTGGTTCAGCAGGAAGGTCGTGACGCCCGTTTCCGTCTCCCCGTTGATGACTGCCCAGTTGATGGGCGCCGCACCGCGGTATTGCGGCAGCAGCGAGGCGTGGAGGTTGAACGTCCCCAGGCGCGGCATGGCCCAGATTACCTCGGGCAGCATCCGGAATGCGATGACGATCCCCAGGTCGGGCCGCAGTGCCTGCATCGCCGCGACGAATTCCGGGGCCTTGAGTTTCTCGGGCTGCAATACCGGCAGCCCCAGTTCGAGTGCGGCCAGTTTCACGTCGCTCCGGTGGAGTTTCTGCCCGCGGCCGGCGGGTTTGTCGGGCGTGGTGACCACGCCCACGACGTTATAGCCCCCGGCGACCAGCGCCCGGAGCGACGGCACGGCGAATTCGGGCGTGCCCATGAATACGATACGCAGTTCTTTCGGGTTCATCGTTGTCTGACGTTTTTTCCGGCCTGCATCCCGCCTCCGGGCGCGGCCTGTTTCATCGCACGGGTTTATTGCTTGTCCAGCCCCAGCGTGTGGTGCATACGCTGCTCCTTGGTCTTCAGGTAGCGCAGGTTGTGCTCATTGGGGGCGATGACGATGGGCACGATCTGGTCGATCTTCAGCCCGTAGCCCTCCAGCCCCGCGCGCTTGAGCGGGTTGTTGGTCATCAGCCGCATGTGCTTGATGCCCATTTCGCGGATGATGCTCGCCCCGACGCCGTAGTCGCGTTCGTCGACGCCGAAGCCCAGCCGGACGTTGGCGTCGACCGTGTCGAGCCCTTCGTCCTGGAGCTTGTAAGCTTTGATTTTATTGCAAAGGCCGATGCCGCGTCCCTCCTGCTGGAGGTAGATGATGGCACCCTTGCCCTCCCGTTCGATCATGCGCATCGCCTCGTGCAGCTGGTCGCCGCAGTCGCAGCGGCACGAGCCGAAGATGTCGCCCGTGGCGCACGACGAATGCACGCGTGTCAGCACCGGTTCGTCTTCCGTCCACTCGCCTTTGGTGAGCGCCACGTGCTCCAGCCCGTTGCTCTTCTGCCGGAACGGCGTGATGCGGAAGTCGCCCCATGCGGTCGGCAGGTCGACGGTCTCGCCCTTCTCGACGATGGATTCTTCGCGCAGCCGGTATTCGATGAGCGATGCGATCGAAATGATCTTGAGGCCGAACTTCCGGGCGATCTCCGTCAGTTGCGGCAGGCGCGCCATCGTGCCGTCCTCGTTCATGATCTCGATCAGTGCGCCTGCGGGCTGCAGGCCGGCCAGCCGGGCGAGGTCTATCGCGGCCTCGGTATGCCCCGGACGGCGCAGCACGCCTTTCTGGCGGGCACGCAGCGGGTTGATGTGCCCCGGGCGGCCGAGGTCGGTGGCCCGGGTCGCGGGGTCGGCCAGGGCGCGTATGGTGGCGGCGCGGTCGTGGATCGAGACGCCCGTGGTGCAGCCGTTGCCGAGCAGGTCGACCGTCACGGTGAAGGGCGTGCCCAGCAGCGAAGTGTTGTTCTCTTCCATCATGTTGAGCCCCAGTTCGGCGCACCGCTCCTCCGACAGCGGGGCGCAGAGCACGCCGCGTCCCTCCTTGAGCATGAAGTTCACGATTTCGGGCGTGATTTTCTCCGCCGCGACGATGAAGTCGCCTTCGTTCTCGCGGTCTTCGTCGTCGACGACGATCACTATCCTGCCGTTGCGGAAATCTTCAATAACCTCTTCTACACTATTCAGAATCGTGCTTTTTGCCATTTCGTTTGAGTTTTATCGCGTTTTTCAATTTGTTGATCGCAGGTCGCATGCGCTCGTTCAATGCCTTGAGTCTTCCGGCATACCAGTCCGTGTCGAGCAATGCCGAGTCGTTGGTGGCCTTGTAGGTCAGGTATACGGCGATCGGCGTGAGGATGAACGTCGAGAGCCAGATGCCGTATACGGCTTCCCAGCTGCCCTCCTTGGCCAGTTTCTCGCCCGAGAGGCTGATGATGTAGTAGATCACGAAGAAGATGATCGACACCACGACCGGAAGTCCCAGGCCGCCCTTGCGGATGATGGCGCCCAGCGGAGCCCCGATCAGGAAGAAGATCATGATCGACACGGGGAGCGATATTTTCTTGTGCCACTCGACCTTGCTGCGGTACAGCTGGTTGAGCGCCTCCTTGGCGGCCGACTCGTCGAACGAGAACATGTTGCGCGAGCTTTTGGCCAGCGTCCGCGCCTGGTTCCATATCCGCGCCTTGTCGCGGAGTTTGAGTGCCGAGAGGGAGTCCATCGCTTCGAGGCTGCCGAAGCCGCTCTTGTCTTTGCGCAGGCTGTCGGGCTGCGGCAGCACGGAGTTGTCGCGTGAGAATATCTGTTCCTTGAGCAGCGGTTCGTACGAACGGGTCGTGGCGTTGTTCACCAGGATTTCCAGCGAGTCGATATCCTGCTGCAGCTCGTTGATGTTCTTGGTCTGGCTGTTCGAAAATTGGTTGGCGTCGCTGCGCTGCATGGCGAAGCCTTCCATGGGGATCGTCTGATCCTGCTTGTCGAAGATGTGGTGGCGCAGCCTGCTCTGGGTGAACCACTGGCTGTTGCGGGTCTGCTCGTACATCTCGCCGTTGAAAAGCGTCACGAGCAGGAACCGCTTGTCGTCCGACAGGCGGATGTAGCCCGAGTCGGCCACGATGGTGTTCATGTTGCCGTCGGCGATGCGGTTGTCGTAGATCAGCACGTCGCGCAGCAGGTGCGTTTCGGGTTCCTGCCGGCTCACGCGGATCGACATGTTGTCGATGCCGTTGAAGAACAGGCCGTCCTGGAATTCGAGGCTCTGTTTCTGCTGGCGGATATCGTAGATGATGCTGTACACCTTTTTGTTGGCATACGGCACGAGGTTGTTGCCGATGAAGAAACTGCCCACGGCGATCACGCTCACCAGGATGATGAGCGGCTTGGTGATGCGGACGAGCGACATGCCGGCCGATTTCATCGCCAGCAGCTCGTAGTTCTCGCCCAGGTTGCCCATGGTCATGATCGCGGCCAGCAGCATGGCCAGCGGCAGCCCCAGCGGGATCATGTTGGCCATGAAATAGGTCATCAGCTCGATGATGATGCCGGCGCTCAACCCCTTTCCGACCAGCTCGTCGATGTAGCGCCACACGATGTTCATCATCAGGACGAACATCACGATGAAGAACGTGAGCACCATCGGCCCCAGGTAGGCTTTCAGTACGAGTTTGTGGATGGTTTTCATGCGGCGGCTCCGGCTTTTTTCTGACGCAAAGGTAATAGTTTTACTGTAATAAGCGTAAGGGTGAGGGTAAATATTATGGCCGCCCCGGGCGGAACTTCGAAATTGTAGCTTGCGACCAGTCCGGCCACATTGCCGGCCACGGCGACCAGCGGGGCGCCGAGCGCGATGGTGCGGTAGGATTTGGAGAGGGCGTTGACGATGGCGACGGGCATGGTGAGCAGCGAGATGAGCAGCACGATGCCCATGATGCGGATCGAGAGGACGATCGTGACGGCGACCAGCGCCGCCATGGCGTAGGAGATCACGCGCGTAGGGATGCCGCGGCTGCGGGCGAAGTCGCGGTCGAAAGCCACGTACATCACGGGGCGCAGCCACAGCAGAGCCCCGGCCATGATGGCCGCGGTCAGGATGGCGAGCGCCACGACGTCGCCGTGCGTCACGGTGACGATGCTGCCGAACAGGTAGGCCGAGAGGTCGCCGGAGGTGTAACCCGGCCTGAGGCTCATGAAGAGCGCCCCGACGGCCATGCCCACCGACCAGATGATGCCGATGGCCGAATCCTCGCGGATGCGCCCCCGGCTCCCGGCCCACTCGATGCCCAGCGCCGAAAGCACGGCGAAGACCATCGCCCCGGCTATGGGGTTGGCTCCCGCGTAGAAAGCTATGCCCAGCCCGCCGAACGAGGCGTGCGTGATGCCGCCCGCGAGGAAAACCATCCTCCGGCATACGACGTAGGTGCCTACGACGCCGCACGTTATGCCCGAGAGGACACATGCCGCCAGCGCATTCGACAGGTAGCCGTAATGGATCAGATCGCTGAAAAATTCCATCCTCGTTCTCTTTATTTGCGCGCAAATTTACGTTTTTTACTTGGATAATTTAGTTCTTGGATATAGAAAAGCATTCGATTTTTTTTATATTTGCGGTTGGATGCCTGCTTGTTTTTTCGGTATCCGCACGATTAACCCCATTTATTTTCAAATTTTTTACATTTTTACATTTATGCGTACATCTTTATTTCTCGGCATGACCGGATTCGCATTCCTGACGACGTTTGGTTTGCAGGGGTGCAGTGATGACGATGGTGGCAATGGCGGCAAAATCCCCCCCCCCACGATTAATGTTGAGGTGGGTGATGTAACCCGTACAACCGCATCATTTACAATTACTACGAACGGCGCAGCCGACTATGCTTACGCCGTATTGCCGGCATCGGAAACGATTGCCGATGTAGAGGCTCTCTTCGAAAACGGTACCGTAGCCATGTTCGAAGGTGCCAAAAAGGCCGAGGTCAAAATCGAAGACCTTTCTGGCGACACCGAGTACAAGCTCTATGCCGCCGCACGCAACCTCAACCCTTTCCTTTACAGCGAACTCGTATCCGAGTCGATTGACACGCATGTCGCCTACACCGACATGATTACGCTCGAAAGTGTCAAGACTACTTCTTTCGCCTATCATATCATGAAGCCCGAAGGCGTGGCCAAGTACAAGCACGTCTGCCTTTCCAAGTCCGACTACGATTTCATTGCAAACCTTGTCGGTGCTACCCCGGATTCTTATGCAAGTGCTTTCGGTACGGAAGCGACCGAGGACGAAACTTACGTTTTCGAGACCACCTTTTTCGACACGAGCGGCTATCGTCAGGATATTTACTCCGATATGGAGTTTATCATCATAGCCGGTGAAATCGACGGCGAAGGGCAAGTGGCCAAGGATGCAGCGAAGACGCTCGTTTTCAAGACCAAAAAAGCCGGTACCGCCCCATATGGTATCGATGTCTCTGTGAGCAATATCGCCTCGATGACGGCCGATATAACCATTAAGCCCGAGGAAGGAATCGAGCGCTTCCGTTATCATGTGAACACGAAGGCGGAGTTCGATTATACCGCTTTTGAGGGCGAGGCTTCCGTTCGCCGTATGATTATCGGCCATTGGGACGATGTTTCGAACGAAAGTTCGGGGGCTATCACTGTCAATGCAAAGGGCCTTAAGCCCAATACCGAGTACCAGGTCGGGATCGTAGGGTTCGATAAGGACATGCGCGAGAAGTTCCTGCTCTACGACTTTACGACGGGCGAACCTACCGGGCCCCTGCCCGAGCTGACTGCCGAGCCCGTAACCGTCGAAACGCCGTGGAACAAAGCAGCCTTCAAGATCAAGACGACCTATACGGTCTCGATGGTGGCCGGAGTTTTCCCGAGGGGATCCATCGAAGACGTTCTCAGCCGTCCCGGTAACGAGGCGCTTACGGCCGGCGATGTCATCGCTGCCAACGGCACTTCGTTAACCCCGGAGCAGGTTGCTGCTGCTATGAGTGAAGAGGGGCTTGTCATCGAGAGCGACGTGCTCACGCCGAATACCGAGTACGAGTTCGGTGTTTATGCGACGAATGAGGAAAGCGTGGGCGTTTCCGTAGTGAAGGATTTCGCGACAGTTTCGTTGCCGCAGTTCGATGGGAATGGCGTGCGTGCGAAACTCCCCGGCAAATACACCGCGACGACCAAGGATCTCGAAGGCAAAACGGTGACCTTCTCCGTTACTATTGCCACGGGTGTGAACGAGGCGACCGAAAAGGCTTACCACGATATGAACCGCCTGGTCGTATTGGGTTTTGCTCCGTGCGGTGTTGAGTATGCGGATCCTGAGAAGTTGCTTGCGAACGGCTGGGTTGCGAACAAAGAGGAAGCCGATGCCGGTTACGGCCCGAAGTGGTTCATCGAATTCAACAGTGACAACACGATTTCGACGAGCGCCCCGAGCGACGGGATGCTGGATTACACGATGGCGAAGTTCAACGGTAAGGAACTCTATTTCCGCGGTTATGCCAAGCGCCCTACCAGCGATCGCTACACGGACACGGCGATAAGTTTCCCTATCGAAGTGGCGGACGATTTGACACTGACGGTTAAGAAAGTGGTCGATGAGTCCGAATTCGGCACCTTTATCTATTATCCCGGTGTGATGTCGGGTACCAGCCAATGGTATGGCGATATGGCTTTTGCGGCATCGGACGAGATCGTCCTGACGCGCGATGCCGACCAGGGCGCCGAGCCGGCAGCCGTGAAGAACGTGCGGCAGGTTAGCCTGCCCGAACGGGTGACCGTGAACCTCGATGCCGCTCCTGTGGCCGACAGCCGTCGTATTGCGGCAGAACGAATGATGCGTTAATCCTTAATAAAATACTTTAGACATGAAGAATTTGTTTGGATGGATGCTGGCGGCACTGCTGGCCTTGACGGTCGGTGTGTCGTGTAGCGACGACGATGATTTGAATGAAGGTGCGGGGATTGCCTCTCCCGCATGGAAGGCTGAGAACCAGGCCGTGATCGAAGGCGAGACGCTCGATTTCGAATTTACCGCCGAAGGCCGGTGGACGGCTGTGAGCTCGGCTGACTGGTGCGAGGTGAAGACTCCCTCGGGTGTGGCAGGCGAATCGCTGCTGAGGTTGAAGGTCGCCAAGAACAACCTTGCCGAGGCGCGTACGGCCACGATCACCGTCCATGTGAAAGGATACGCCGCATCGGCCTCTTTCGTGGTGAAGCAGGCCGAAGGTACAACCGAGCAGGGGGATGGTAAATACCGCTCCGTGAACGAATGGGTAGCGGACTATATGAAGAACTTCTACTTGTGGAATCGTCCGATCGAAAACCTCTTCCTCGATTACAGCCTTAGCTACGACCGCTTTTTCACCTCGATCCTCGACGGCGTAGCTGCCCAGGATGACGTGAACCACGACGACGGCTTCTGGCAGGGGCAGAAACGCATGTACTATTACTCTAATTTGCAAAGCGATGCTCCCGTGTCGCGAGCTCCGGGACAAACGCAGTCCGGGTCGGGTATTTATCTGTTGCAAGCCACCCGCCTCGGTACAGACTATATCGGGTTTGCGGTTATGGCGGTCGTTCCTGGGACGCCGGCTGACGACGCGGGACTCGTGCGCGGCGATTTCATCACGTCGGTCAACGGCGTGGAGGTGACCGATGCCAACTACAAGACGCTGGGCCAGTATGTATACGACGGGTCTGTCGAGATTGCGGTTAGCCAGGTGACCTGGGAAGATAACGGAAGCACTCCTGTGCTCAGCTCGAAAGGCAACATCCAGCTCGGGGCCGCTTCCTTTACCGATCCGGCCATCTACATGGACAAGGTGGTCGGCATCGATGGCACCGAGAAAAAAGTGGGATACCTGCTCTATATGGGCTTTAATATCGACTATGACGATGAGTTGATGGCGGCATTCGAACGTTTCCGCCAGCAGAACGTCACCGACCTGATTCTTGATTTGCGCTACAACAACGGCGGCGATGTGCTTTCGAGCGCCGTGCTCGGTACGCTGGTTGCGGGCAACGACTACAAGGGACAGGTTTATGCACATACCACGTTCAATGAAGACCGCACGGAAGCCGGTGAAGGCGGTGACTACAAGATCGGCGTCAAGGAAACAGTTGAGCGCATATACGAACCGCTCGAAACGGCGCTTCAGCATGCTGTGGGGTTGAAGAAGATATATGTGCTGGTGAGCCAGACGACCGCTTCGGCCAGTGAAATGGTGATCAATGGCCTGCGTGGTCTGGACATCGAGGTCAACCTCATCGGGCAGACCACCAACGGCAAGAACGTAGGTATGGAAGGAGTGATGCGGTCATTCTACAATCATGAGTTCCTGCTCTACCCTGTTACCTTTTACGTTGAGAACGCCAAGGGGTTCCGGGATTATTCGACGGGTTTTGTCCCCGATGTCGAGATTGACGATTCGGCGATCTACCCGGGGGAGTTCGGTACAATGGAAGATCAGCTCGGCTATATTGCGCTGGTGTGGATCAAGAGCGGCAAGAAGCCGGAACTCCAGGCTTCGTCGTTGACACGCGGCGGGGGCAGTCCGATGAAGCCTTTCGGCGACTTGTGGGATATCCGTCCCATACGACCGATGGGCGGTGCCGTCATGCGTCCCCGGACGGACGAGTAGTGTTCCGTTTTTCTTATGCTGCAGAGGCGTCCGTACAGGGCGCCTCTGCTCTATTTATCTCGGTCTGTAATTTTTTTGTTGAAAAGACGCCCCTTTTCGTACGGTTTTCGTAATTTCGCCCAGCAAAACACATATTTTATGCAACAACGCCGAGTCAATTTCCATACCCTGGGTTGCAAACTCAATTTTTCGGAGAGCTCCACCCTTGCCCGGGAGTTCGAAGAGGGCGGTTTCGTCCGCGTGGCGCCCGATGCCGAAGCCGATATATGCGTCGTCAACAGTTGTTCGGTGACCGAACATGCCGACAAGAAATGCCGTAACCTGATCCGCAAGCTGCACCGCCGCAACCCCGGTGCCATCATCGCCGTCACGGGGTGTTACGCGCAACTCAAACCGCAGGAGATCGCGGCAATCGAAGGTGTGGATATTGTCTTGGGTAACAACGATAAGGGCGATTTATATAAACGTGTGCTCGAACTTCCGGGCAAAGGCCGTGCGCAGGTTTACAGTTGCGATGCCGATTCGCTCACATCGTTCTTCGCGGCCTTTTCGAGCGGCGACCGCACGCGGGCCTTCCTCAAGGTGCAGGACGGCTGCGACTACAAGTGCGCATACTGTACGATCCACTACGCTCGCGGCGGCAGCCGGAACATGCCGGTCGCCGATCTGGTCGCCGAGGCGCGCCGGATCGCGGCGGCCGGACAGAAGGAGATCGTCCTGACGGGCGTCAACACGGGGGATTTCGGCCGGACGACGGGCGAGAAGTTCATCGACCTGCTGCGGGCGCTGGACGGCGTGGACGGGATCGAGCGTTACCGCATCTCCTCCATCGAACCGAACCTTTTGACGGACGAGATCATCGCCTTCTGCGCCACTTCGCCGAAATTCCAGCATCATTTCCACATCCCCCTGCAGAGCGGTTCGGACAAGATCCTGGGGCTGATGCGCCGCCGTTATACCACGGCGCGCTTCGCCGACCGGATCGCCGCCGTACGCGCGCTGATGCCCGACGCCTTCATCGGCATCGACGTGATCGTCGGTTTCCCCGGTGAGACGGAGGAGGATTTCCGCACGACCTACGACTTCCTTGCCGGGCTGGAACCGGCCTTTCTGCATATTTTCCCCTTCTCGGAACGTCCCGGTACGCCGGCCGTGGAGATGCCCGGCAAGGTGCAGGCTTCGGTGGCGACGCGCCGCGCGGCCCAGCTGGAGGCGCTGTGCGCGAAGCTGCACGCGGCATTCTGCGCCCGTGCCGTGGGGAGCGAGGATTCCGTGTTGTTCGAAAGCACGCGGCGCGGGGGCATGATGTTCGGCTTTACGGGCAACTACCGCCGGGTGAAGGCTCCCTACGACAAGGCCCGCGTCAACACCGTTTGCCGCGTCAGGCTGGGGGCTATGGACGAATCTCACGACCTGATGGGTGAAATTCGGGATTAAATCATTATATTTGCCACTACAAAATTCATAAGGAGTATGACGGGTTTGCGCAAAAGGGTGACGGTGGGCTTCCTGAGCATCGTATGCCTGCTGTTTTTTTCGGGCATGGTCTCGTTCGTGGAGCTGAGCCATCTGAGCCGTGACACGGGCGAGATCCTCAAGGCCAACATGCGTAATATCGAGCTGGCCAAGGAGATGCTCGACGCCGCGCACGAACAGAACGTGGCGCTGATCCGCCTTTCGGTATTCGGCGACCGCTCGTGCGACAGCCTTTGCCGCCGGAGCCTCGAACGGCTGGAGAATACGCTGCTCGTGGCACAGGACGAGGCGCTCGAAAAGTCGTTCCTCGACTCGCTCGCCTTCGCGACGACCGAGCTGCGCCTGCTGACCGACAACTATCTGGCCTTCGGAACCGCTGCGCCGGAGGTGCCGGGGCCCGTTTTACCCGATTCCGTGGGGGTCAAATGGTATAACGACGAGTACGTGGCGCTCTACGGGCGCCTCACGTCGGCCATCAAGAACTATATGACTTCGACGCAGAGTTCGCTGGCGCCGCGTGCCGAGCAGATGAAGAAGAACGCCTACCGGGCCGTGACGCCCGTGCTGATCTCGCTGGCGGTGATGATCGCCATCGTGCTGATGCTCTATTATTTCATGTCCGTCTACTGTGTCAATCCCATCCTGCGCATGAACAAGGGGCTGGGCGATTACCTTTCGTTCCGCGTGCCGTTCGTCGTCAAGACCGACTGCAAGGACGAAATGCTGGAGCTCAAAGAGAAGATCGAGACGCTGATCACCATTTCCAAGCAACCGAAAGCCTGATGCGATGCGAGTAGACGTGGTATTGCGATATGTCGGGGTAGTGATGATATTCATCGCGCTGTTCATGCTCCTGTCGGCGGGTATCTCCTACGTCAGCGGCATGGACTCGGCGTTCTACCCGCTGCTCCTGTCGTCGTTGCTCACGGCCCTGCTGGGGGCTTTCCCGCTGATTTTCGTGGAACGCACGGAGCAGATCACCAACAAGGAGGGCTTCTGCGTGGTGGTCGGCTCGTGGCTGGTGGCCTGTGTGGTCGGGACATTCCCCTACCTGATCTGGGGCGGGGAGTTCAGCTTGGTAAACGCCTGGTTCGAAAGCGTCTCGGGCTTTACGACCACCGGGTCGACGATCCTGAACGATGTCGAGGCGCTGCCCCGCGGGTTGCAGTTCTGGCGTTTCTCGACGACCTGGGTCGGAGGTATGGGCGTGGTGATGTTCGCGCTGCTGATCCTGCCCTCGCTGGGCCGCAATAAGCTGACGCTGTCGAATGTCGAGCTCTCGACGCTCGCCAAGGACAATTACCGTTACCGCACGCAGATCATCGTGCAGATACTGCTGGTGGTCTATGTCGGGCTTACGGTGGTTTCGACCCTTCTGCTCAAGATGGCGGGCATGAACTGGTTCGATTCGCTTTGCCATGCCATGTCGGCCTGTGCCACGAGCGGGTTTTCGACCAAGAACGCCAGCGTCGCCTATTTCAACAGCCCGATGATCGACACGATCCTGATCTTCGCGATGGCCACGGCGGGTATTCATTTCGGACTGATCTATGCCACGGTGACGGGCAAGCGCAGCAATATTTTCCGTTCGGAAGTGACGCGCTGGTACCTCGGCATGCTGTTCGCGGGCGGGCTGCTGATCGCCGTCAGCCTCTATGCCGCGGATATCTACCCCGCCTTCACGTCGGCTTTCCGCCACGGGCTTTTCCAGTTCGTGTCGGTGGTGACGACGACCGGGTTTGCGACGGCCGATTCCAACCAGTGGACTTCGTTCGCGGTCATCCTGCTGATTTTCGGTTCGATCGTGTGTGCCTGCGCCGGATCCACGGCGGGCGGTATCAAGACCAACCGGCTGGTGCTGGCCATGAAGATGATGCGCACGCGGCTGCGGCAGCAGCAGCATCCCAATGCGATCATCCGCATCCGCCTCGACGGCGTCATTCAGGAGAACGAGGCCCTGCACGCGGTGATGATCTTCATCGTCACCTACCTGATGTTCATACTCGCCGGCACGGTCTTCGGCACGATGCTCGGCGTCGATCTGACGACCAGTTTCACCGGGGCGGTGGCCTCGATGGGCAACGTCGGCCCCGGGTTCGGGGAGGTCGGCTCGATGGATAACTTCTCGGCGATGCCCGCGGCGTTCAAGGTTTCCAATTCGCTGCTGATGCTGCTGGGGCGTCTGGAGATTTTCGGACTCATACAGATTTTTTTCATTAAATGGTGGAGGTGACCCAAACTATGTTTCGCAGGATTCTCATATACGCGCTGGGTGCGGTTTTCCTGACCGCCGGCGGAGTGCGGGCGCAGCAGCCCGAGGTCGAAGCCCGCATTGCGGGGCTGGAGGGAAACGCCGAGTACATGTCGCTGCTCCGCGAGGATGCGCAGTTGCAGATACGCGAGGATTCGATCGTCAACGCCGTGGAGCGCATGCGCCGGCAGCTGCGCGAGGACCCGGGCAAGCGGCAGCAGTATTCGCAGGAGATTTTGCAGCTCGAAAGCAGGATTTTCGAAATCCGCAATGCCAAGGGACGCCTGATCGACCGTATCAACACCATCGAGCAGGAGTGGGTGCTGGCCAGCCTGAACGGCGCGGCGCAGCAGCCTGCGGCGTCTGCTGAAAAAAGCCCTGCGGAGGCGGTCCCCGACTCGCTGAAGGTCCGCAATCTGGTGGACAACCTCTATTTCCGCGAACACCTCCCGGCGGAGGATTATGCGGCCCTGCGCGACGCGCAGCGGCAGGAGATGCGGGCCGTGGACTATGTCAATCGCTATTTCGCCAACCATGGCACGCTGACCGAGCTGGCCGAAACCTACGCCGCCGTGCAGACCGAGGCCGAGGCGATGGAGGTTTTCGAGCGTTACAACGCCTTGCAGGGCGTGAACCGCGCGCTGGCCGACTCGCTCGCTGCGACGTGGAACTCGATTTTCGACAACAAGAGCTACGCCTACGGCTATCTGCTCGACAAGATGGGCGAGGAGGAGGTGCTCGCCCGCGAGGAGGAGGCGCTTTCGGAGGCTTCGCGCCAGCTGTCGGCCTTGCAGGGCGAGACGGCTTCGGACGCCGTGGCGGACTATTTCCTGCGCAAACGGGTCGTCGTCGACTACGAGGCCGCCGTGGCCGGAGTGCTGGCGCTGGACGCCGCACGCGATTCGCTGCGCGGCGTTGCGGCGCAGCTCGAATCCATCGACTACCGCCTGCCGAGGGTCGAAGTCGCCGAGCGTTACTTCCTCGACTACGACAGCGTGGCCTTCTCGTCGAAGCCGGTGTACTCCTACCAGAATCCCATTCCCGAGTGCCGGGTCTATGCCAACGGCACGATCTACCGCATCCTGCTCGGAACGTTCAACACCAAGCGCGCCGCCGCGACTTTCCGGGGCGCCTATCCGCTCTTCTACCTGATCAACGACGAGGGCAAGTGGTGCTACTATGCGGGCGGCTTCGCCACGCTGGCCGAGGCCGAGGCGGCGCAGGCGCTGCTGAAAAAGCGCGGGTTCGTGCGGCCCGAAATCGTGGTGTGGACCGACGGCGCGGCCCGCAACCTTTCGCTCGACCCCGAGGCGGCGAAAGTCACCTACCGCGTCGAGATCACCGGGACCGACGCCCTGTCGGACGAAGTGAAGGGGGTGATCGCCGCAACGGGCGAAGTCTACGAACTTTCGCGCGTGGGCAGCCAGCTCTTCGTCGTGGGGGCTTTCGACGACAGGGCCGTCGCCGACCGTCTGGCCGAGTCGATACGGCAAACGGATGCCGCACTGGAGGTAAAAGTCGCCGAAATCGCAGAATAAATCGGAATCCGGATGAAATTTATCGCAGAATTCGTCCGGATTCTGAATTTTTTACCTATCTTTATTGCAATATTCCACAAGCCTTATGGAGATGTTCTATATTGTACTGCTCGTTTTTTTCGGCCTGCTGTTTCTGGTGGCCGAATTGGTCCTGCTGCCCGGGGTGTCGATCGGGGCCGTGCTGGCGCTGGTCTGCTACGGCAGTTCGGTGTACCTCGCCTTCCGTGATTTCGGTCCCGTGACGGGGACTGTCGTCATCCTCGTCATTCTCGTATTGTCGGTCATCGCCACCGTCGTCTCGCTGCGGGCCAAGACCTGGCAGCGTTTTTCGCTCAAGCAGGAGATCCGGTCGTCGTCGATGCCCGTCATTCCGGCCGAGGAGTTGCAGGTCGGCGACCGGGGCGTGACCCTCTCGCGCCTCTCCCCGATGGGCAAGGTCGAGATCGGAGGCCGCACCTACGAAGCCAAGTCGCAGGGAGCCTATGTCGACCAGCAGCGCGATGTCGAGGTCGTGGGATTCGAGAATTTCAGCGTTATCGTAAAAACAATCAAATAAGCTAAATTATGGATTTTCAGGGTGGAATGATCGTGTTGATCGTCTTCGTGAGCCTTTTTGCGATCTGGCTCCTCTTCTATTTTATTCCGGTGGGACTGTGGTTCTCGGCCCTGGTGTCGGGCGTGCGTATCAGCCTGCTGCAACTGGTGCTGATGCGTTGGCGCAAGGTCCCGCCCTCGACCATCGTTTCGTCGATGATCGAGAGCACGAAAGCCGGACTGAGCCTCAATCCCAACGAGCTGGAGGCCCACTACCTCGCGGGCGGCAACGTCACGAACGTGGTGCACGCGCTGGTTTCGGCCCAGAAGGCCAACATCATGCTGGATTTCAAGATGGCGACGGCCATCGACCTGGCGGGCCGCGACGTGTTCGAGGCCGTGCAGATGTCGGTCAACCCCAAGGTGATCAACACGCCTCCCGTGGCCGCCGTGGCCAAGGACGCCCTCCAGCCGATCGCCCGATGTTCT
>OGOU01001840.1_pt1 | contig 15857 bp, 10 predicted proteins | sample 1552721 | NCBI WGS metagenome assembly OGOU01 (sample SAMEA2580176, study PRJEB22360) | human gut metagenome | biome: human gut; feature: human-associated habitat; material: faeces | place: Denmark | collected 2008/2010 | reverse complement strand
TTGTCGCCGAGGGGCGGTTTTACCGCGATGTTGGGTAGCCTTGAGGGCAGCCCCCCAGGCTACGTTGCCGAAGCCTGAGATGGCGATGGTTTTGCCTTTGACTTCCTCACCTTTGGTAGCAAGGATGGACTGAACGAAGTAGAGGGCGCCGAATCCGGTAGCCTCGGGACGTATGAGCGAGCCGCCGAAGCTGAGTCCCTTGCCGGTGAATGTGCCTGTGCACTGGCGCGAGAGTTTCTTATACCAGCCGTACATGTAGCCGACTTCGCGACCGCCTACGCCGATGTCTCCGGCGGGGACGTCTTCGTCAGGACCGAGGTTTTTCCAAAGTTCGGTGATGAAAGCCTGACAGAAGCGCATGATTTCGCGGTCGCTCTTGCCACGGGGCGAGAAGTCCGAGCCGCCTTTGGCTCCACCCATGGGAAGGGTTGTCAGAGCATTTTTGAAAGTCTGCTCAAAGCCGAGGAATTTGAGTATGGAAAGGTTGACCGAAGCGTGGAAGCGGATGCCGCCTTTGTACGGACCAATGGCGTTGTTGAACTGTACGCGATAGCCTATGTTGTTCTGGACTTCACCTTTGTCATCGAGCCAGGTTACGCGGAAAGTGAAGATGCGGTCAGGTTCGACCATACGTTCGACTATTTTGTTGCGTTCGAATTCAGGGTGCTGATTGTAAACGTCTTCGACCGACATGAGGACTTCGCGTACGGCCTGCAGATACTCTTTTTCGCCCGGATGTTTGACTTCCAGGTCTGTCATTATTTTATTAATATCCATAGTGTAAAAATATTTAGAGGAATTTATGTCAGAAAAATAAAGCGGTGAGAGGGAGATTAACAGGATGGATTTTGGAAGAGAGGGAAAAAATTATATTAATTATGTATAAGCAAGAATAGGATAAGAAAGCGAGCTTTCAGCGGCAAATTTACACAATAAAGCGAAAGAATCAATTCTTCAGGGGATAAAATTGCACAAATTTCTGTTAAAAATTCTTAATACAAAATATGGCATATAATAAATAAATGTGAGTGCGACACTATACGGTGTTATACTGCAGCGTTTCGAAGTAATTAGGGCGCGATATTGGGCAAAAAACCGCGGAAATTTGTAACTTTGTACCTTGTATCGGGTCGTCGTGGGGCCTCGAATGGCCGTCGCGACAGAGTCCCGGCTTCCGGCGAAAGACAGTCGGATGCAACAGCTGCGCCCATAAAGTCTTATGACAAAGATATATAAAGTAATTCGTGCCATAATACTCAGCTTGCTCATAGTGCTTGTATTAGTACCTGTGAGCATGTATGTCGTATTGTCCACACCGTGGGCACAGGAGCGCCTGCGCCAAATAGGACAGGACGAACTGTCGCGATTACTGGGAACCGAGGTGACAATCGAGGGCGTAGACTTTTCGCCGCTTGACCGCATAGTTCTGGAAGGCGTCGCCGTCAAAGATGACTATCGTGAGCGCGCGCTCTATGTCGGCGAGCTGTCGCTGCGCTTCGAGCTCAACTACTTTCTGAGCGAGCGTCGTATAGTCTTCGACTACGCGACCATCGACCGCATGGACGCGCATCTGTACAAAAAAAGCGCCGATGCGCCCCTGAATATCAGCCGCATAATAAAAAATCTACAGCCCAAGGACAAGACAAAGCCGCCGACAAAATTCGAACTGGCAATAGCGACGGTAGAGATCAGCAACTCGTCGTTCCGCTATGACATCCTTGACGCTCCAAGGCGAGCATCGGGTCTCGACACCAAGCATATAGCGTTAAGTCAGCTCAACGTCAGCGCCGGCCTGCCGAGAGTTACGCACGAGGGTGCTGTCATAGACCTTGCGCATCTGTCGTTCAGCGAGAAGTCCGGTCTCCGTCTTGACGACTTCACGGCCCAAGTAAGCGTGTTGCCGCACAACGTGTCGCTGAAGAACCCTGTAATAGTGATGCCGCACTCACGTATAGCGCTCAACTCGTTTGAGTTTGCACCGGCTAATCTAGGCGAACTAAAGGGCCGTGGCACTACAACGGCCGTCGACGTGAGCATAGAGCCCGGCAGCTTCGTGACGCCGAGCGACTTAGCGTGGGCCCTCCCGGCGCTGTCGCGTATGAACCGTCGCTTCGACATCAGCCTTGACGCCGGAGGCACACTCAACGCGCTGACCATGCGGAAGCTGCACATCAGCGAGCACAGCGGCGGACGACTTCTCATCGACGCCTCAGGGCGCGTCAGCGGGCTTCCGAAGCCCGATAGCGTGTATGTTGACGGACTGAACTTGAACCTCAGGGCCCGTGCCTCGGACATAAGCGAGATAGCAGGTCTAGTAGCAAACAAACTGCCTCCGCGTGCCGTACAGATAATCAACTCCTTAGGCGATATCAAACTCAACGCGCAGGTATCGGGCGACATGCGAACGCTCGACGGCGCGCTCGACTTGGCCAGCTCGCTGGGAACATTGCAGTTTGACGGCACAGCACATATAGACCCGCGGTCCAAATCCGGGTCTATGGACGCCCGTATCAGCGTCGGCAACTTCGACTTGGGGACTCTGGCGGCTAATCCCAATCTGGGCCGTCTGACCGCCGACATCGAAGCCGCAGGCTCAAAGCGCGGCAACGAGTATCAAGCCGAGGGGTCGCTGAAAGTCAGCTCGCTGGCCTATCGGGGTGCCGAATACGGCAATCTTACGCTCGAAGGCGCATGGCGTCCCGACCGGACGTTCGACGCTGTCCTCGACATGGACAATGCACTGGGCAAAGTAACGCTCGATGCCTCAGGCTCGATGGCTCACGGACACGGTGCGCTGGTACTCAGCAGCGCCATCGCAAACCTTGACCTGTCGGCGCTTGGGCTCAAAGGACAATACGCAGGCTACCGTCTGGGTGCAAATATCGAGACCGAACTTTCGGGCAGTCTCAGCGACTGGGTCAACGGGTACATCCGCGCCGACGACATCAGTTTCAGCGCGCCAGTGGCTGACAAACCGTCACTGCATATCAACAACATAGCTTTGAACGCCGACAACAGCTCGCGGCCGGCAACAGTGACGCTTGCCAGCGACTTCATAAACGGCAGCCTCGAGGGTCAGATTTGCCTGCGCACGCTCCCGGGCGACATCCTTAAAGCTATTGGCACGGTGCTCCCTGCCTTTGTCGACAGCAACAGCCCCCTCGCCAAATCCGACTGCCATGAGCATGTCAACCGCTTCACCTACGAATTCACGATAGACAACGCCGAAACCCTCGGACGCTTCTTCAGACTTCCCGTCAAGATAATATACCCCATAAACATCGACGGCTCGGCTGATATGGGCCAAGGCAAAATGCTGTTGAGTGTCGACGCGCCCTATTTGCTCAACGGCGACAAAATCATAGAGAACACGGCGTTGCAGGCCGAACTTGACGCCTCGGACAGCGAGTCGGGGACAGCCACATTGTACGCCACCACTCAGATGCCTACCAAGAAAGGCCCCATGGCACTGGTGACAACCATGAATGCCGCCCGCAACCGCATAGACACGCAGGTGAACTGGATGCTCGAGCGCGAGAAGCCCATCAACGGCATCCTTGCCTTCTCGACACTACTGTCGCGCGACAACGGCGTATTCAACGCCGATGTCAGCTTCAATCCGTGTGACATCAACTTCGGCACCGACACCTGGCACATAGCGCCTTCGACAATATCGTACCGTCCGGGACGTCTGAGCATAAGTGACTTTGTCATGACCACGGGCAAGCAACGCATAGCCATCGACGGCACCGGATCGGCCTCGGCCGACGATGTCCTCAACGTAGATCTGCATAAAATCAATCTGATAAGCATATTCGAAACCCTTGACATCAACAACGCCCTCATAGGCGGTAGCGCTACCGGACGCGTGCACGGTTCGGCACTGTTCAGCCCCGAACCGCGTCTTACCACCGACGGCATACATGTCGACTCCATCTCGTACAACTACTGTGTCTTAGGCACGGCCGACGTGCGTGCGCACTGGGACAACACTGCAAAGGCCGTAATGCTCGACGCCGACGTACTAAATCAACAGCATCAACATTCGCGCATATACGGGAGCATAACGCCTGCACGCGAAGAACTTGACATAAATATAGACGCACGACATGTGCGCACCGGATTCCTTAAGACCTTCATGGCAGCCTTTGCCGACGACGTTTCGGGCCACGCCTCGGGACATGCCCATCTGTACGGTACTTTCAAGAACATAGACCTGACAGGCGACCTTGCCGCCGAAAACTTCGGACTGAAAGTCGGCTTCACCAACACCTGGTTCTATTGTACCGACTCGGTGCATATACAGCCGGGCAAAATCCTGATAGACAATGCCGAAGTGCGCGATGCCCTGGGACATACGGCACGGCTCAGCGGCTATGTGACACACCACTTCTTCCATGACCCGACGTTCGATTTCAAACTTACGGACGCGCACGACTTCCTGAGCTACGACGTGACTCCCCGTCAGTCGCCCGACTGGTACGGACGCATCTACGGCAACGGCTCGGCGTTCATCAACGGGCATCCGGGAGTCGTCAACATCAACGTCAACATGTCCACGGCGCCCGAATCGAGCTTCACCTTTGTGCTGTCCGACCGCGAGGAAGCCGACGAATATACCTTTATCAGTTTCCGCGACCGAAATGTCCAGACTGTTACCGACACGCTGATACAGGCCGACCGTATTCCGGCGATCGTGCGCGAGCACCAGCGTCGCGCCCAGAAGACAGCCGACACGCCTACCGAATACAACATGGACATACAGGTTGACATAACGCCGCAGGCCGCCATAAACGTCGTCATGGACCCGATAGGCGGCGACATGATAAAATCGAACGGCAAAGGCTCGCTGCGCATGACATACCGCTCGGCAGGCAACGATCTGCGCATGTACGGAACGTACACCATCGAGCACGGCTCGTACAACTTTACGCTGCAGGATATCATAGTCAAAGACTTCAGGATACGCGAAGGCTCGTCGATAGCCTTCACCGGCGACCCATACTCGGCGCGCCTCGACATTCAGGCACTATACTCGGTTAACGCCAACCTGTCCGACCTTGACGAATCTTTCCTGCAGGACAAAGATCTAAACCGCACCAATGTGCCGGTCAATGCCCTGCTCAACGTCAAGGGCGACATGCGTCAGCCCGAAATATCGTTCGACCTCGAATTCCCCACGCTGACCTCGGACACATACCGCAAAGTGCGTTCGATAGTGTCAACAGACGAGATGATGAACCGACAGATAATCTATCTGCTTGCCCTGGGCCGTTTCTATACGCCCGACTACATGTCGACGACCAAGGGCAACGAGTTGTTCTCGGTAGCCTCGTCGACCATAGGCTCGCAGCTGTCATCTATGCTGGGCAAGTTGTCCGACAAGTGGACTATAGCGCCCAATCTGCGCTCGGACAAAGGCGACTTCTCGGACGTCGAATTCGACCTGGCGCTGTCATCGTCGCTGCTCAACAACCGCCTGCGCATGAACGGGAACTTCGGTTATCGCGACAAATCGCTGAACACCAACCAGTTTATCGGTGACTTCGACATCGAATATCTGTTAAATCGCTCGGGCAGCTGGCGACTGAAAGCCTACAACCGCTTCAACGACCAGAACTACTACCTGCGCACGGCGCAAACTACGCAGGGCGTCGGCATCATGTACCGCCGCGACTTTGACCGGCTGTTCAACTTCCTGCGCCCCAAACGCCGCGACGATACAGACAGCATACCGTCGCAGCCGACAACACCCGCCGACAGTGCCACAGTATCAGCCGGGGCAGCTCCGGCAAACACTGATACGAAACAGCCGGATGACCATTGAGGCCTCCGGCTGATTTATGCCATGTGCAAAGTTTGATGCAATGATGCACCGTAGGTATGCTCGGCGCGAAGGAGCATGACAGTTTACTTATGAGCTTCGATAGCTTTATGTACACGGTGTATCTCCTTGGCAACGCAGAAGAGGGCAACAACCGAAGCAACTTTAAGAGCCAACTTTACATTCTTTACAACGCAATGGGCAACGTTATGCTCGTCGCAATGATGTTTGTGTTCGTGTTCTTTCATAATACAGTAAAATTGTGGCGTCGCGAGGCCGCCGGGTTAGTAAATCAAAATAATAACGTCTGCCGGGGTCAAAAGTTCTCGCCACTTCCGGCTGTCAAAAAACAAAGAATCGGACTACGAACAAAAAAAACGAATAACACGAAGGACAAATGGCCAAGAGAACAAAGGACCAAGAACCAAGAACGCGTGCGCGAAAAATCTTTTTGCATAGTACGTTTGTTAGAAAATAAAGAAAAAGTCGTACCTTTGCTATTCTAAAACACGTTAAGAAAATACATGACCGAAACAAACTTCATCACTACAGATATAATCGACGCAATTCAAGACCTCAAAGGCAAGAAAATAAGCATAGTGGACATGACTCATATCGAAGCCGCACCGGTACCGCAGTTTGTCATAGCCGAGGGCAGTTCGAGCATGAACGTATCGGCAATCGCCGACCATGTCCGCGAAAAACTGCAGGACGAACACGGTATCAAGCCATACAACTACGACGGCTATCAGGCCTCGGAATGGATAGTCATAGACTACGGTTCGGTACTTGTGCACATCTTCGTGCCCGAAGCACGTCAGCGCTATCGTCTTGAAGAACTATGGTCGGATGCCCGCATCACCGACCTGCCAGACCCGGACTGACCTTAGCCACGCGCCCCAGAGGCAAAAGCGCTATTGGCGTGACTTGAGGAAACAAGCCCATAACATGTAAATAGAACAAGCAACGAAATAAATAATATCAGCCGCAGTGCGGCATCATAACAACGCAAATGCCATTACCTCCGAATATAAAACCAAGACCTAACGTTCCGGGACAGCCCGGCGGAAAGAAAAACCGCTATGGCTCGTCGCTGTACTGGATGTACGCAGCCATCATACTCTTCCTTTTCAGCATCTACTATCTGGACAACAATAACGAGGTGAACAAAGAAGTGCCTTTTACGAAGTTCGAAGATGTAGTTGCCGACGGCGGAGCTTCGAAAATTGTCATCAACGCCGACAAGCATACCGCAACAGCCGTACTCAACGACAAAGGCATTGGCAAAACATTCAAAAAAGGCGAGTACGACAAAAAATCGGGCGCCGAAGCAAGCATCTCGACCGAGATAGGTTCGACCGAAAGCCTTGACCGTAAAGTTGATGCATGGCAAAGTTCGGGCAAATTCTCAGGCGAAATCGTCTACGAACACTCGTCGGGCATGATGAGCCTGTTGTATGCTTTCGGACCAATAATTCTGCTTGTCGTGCTTTGGATACTAATCATGAAACGCATGTCCGGCTCGGCCGGCGGCGGCAACTCGGTATTCAACGTAGGCAAGTCCAAAGCACAGATGTTCGACAAAAACAATGCACAGAAGGTCACATTCAAAGACGTCGCCGGACTGTCCGAAGCCAAGACCGAGGTCGAAGAGATTGTCGAATTCCTGAAAAATCCGTCGCGATATACCGACCTTGGCGGCAAGATACCCAAAGGAGCATTGCTTGTAGGCCCTCCCGGAACAGGCAAGACCCTTTTAGCCAAAGCTGTTGCCGGCGAAGCAAACGTGCCCTTCTTCTCGATGTCGGGCTCGGACTTTGTCGAGATGTTTGTAGGTGTTGGCGCATCACGTGTCCGCGACCTTTTTGCCAAAGCCAAGGAAAAAGCGCCCTGCATCATTTTCATCGACGAAATCGACGCCGTAGGCCGCGCTCGCGGACGCAATCCTAACATGGGGTCCAACGACGAACGCGAAAACACGCTTAACCAGCTGCTCACCGAGATGGACGGTTTCGGTTCGAACTCCGGCGTCATCTGCCTGGCTGCGACCAACCGTGTCGACATCCTTGACAAAGCCCTGCTGCGTGCCGGACGATTTGACCGTCAGATATATGTCGACCTGCCCGACGTACACGACCGTGTGGCCATCTTCAATGTTCATCTGCGCAATATCAAGAAAGCCGATGACCTGGACATCGACCTGCTGGCACGTCAGACAGCAGGTTTCTCAGGCGCAGACATCGCCAATGTCTGCAACGAAGCCGCACTCATCGCCGCGCGTAACAATAAGAAGTTTGTCACCTTCGAGGACTTCAACGCCGCAATCGACCGCATAATCGGCGGTCTCGAAAAGAAAAACAAAATAACGACCGCCGAAGAAAAACGCGGCATAGCCGTACACGAAGCCGGCCATGCAACCGTATCGTGGCATCTGCGCTACGGCGACCCCTTGGTCAAAGTTACCATTGTGCCGCGCGGCAAAGCCTTAGGCGCCGCCTGGTACATGCCCGAAGAACGTCAGCTTGTACCCGCTCAGGCGCTTCTGGACAAAATATGCTCGCTGATGGGCGGACGTGCCGCCGAAGACCTCTTTATCGGCCAGATAGCCACCGGAGCCTTGAACGACCTGGAACGCGCCACCAAGATAGCCTACTCGCTGGTTGTCTACTACGGCATGTCGACGCGGCTGCCAAATGTCAGCTACTACGACTCGAGCGGTCAGGACTACGGATTCTCCAAACCTTACAGCGAAGAACGCTCGCGGATAATCGACGAAGAAGTTTCGCGCATACTCGACGAACAGTACCGTCGCGCCAAAGACATACTTACAAAGTATAAAGAAGGTCATCACGTACTCGCCGACGAACTGTTTCAGCGCGAAGTCATCTTTACGGCTGATGTCGAAGCTATCTTCGGTCCGCGTAAATGGCAGTCGCGCACCGACGAAATCAAGGCCGAAGAAGACAAAGAAAAGTCCGAAAAAGCCGCCCGGACAACTGAGGCCGAGGACAAAACGGCAGATGAAAACGCCGGGACAGCCGAGGACACTCCGGTAGCCGAGGACACTCCGGCCATAGAAAGCGCCCCCGCAGGCGATAACGAAAAGAAAACAGCGCCCACGCCTCCGCCTTTTAAAGGCATTAACAGCAACAAAGACTGATATGGCCGACAACTCATTGCTCGAACGTCTTGACGGCCTTGATGCCCGCTTTGCCGAAGTATCGACGCTAATAACAGACCCGGCAGTAATAGCCGACCAGCGGCGATATATCGCCTTGTCCAAGGAGTACAAGGAACTGTCGCATCTGAGCCATGCCACAGCCCGTTACCGTCGTCTGCTCGCTGACATTGAGGATGCTCAGGCATCGCTCGGCGACGCAGACCCCGACCTACGCGCAATGGCCCGCGAACAGCTCGACGAATCGCGGCACGCTATCGAGGCTCTTGAAGAAGAAATAAAGATTCTGCTAATTCCGGCCGACCCCGAGGACGCCAAAAACGCCATACTCGAAATACGTGCCGGAACAGGCGGCGATGAGGCCGCAATCTTTGCCGGTGACCTGTTCAAAATGTATCAGCACTACTGCGAGAGCCGCCACTGGAGCTTCGACGTAACATCATTCACCGAAGGCGCCGCCGGCGGCTTCAAAGAAGTCATCGTATCGGTAGGCGGCGACGGCGTCTACGGCATACTCAAATACGAAAGCGGAGTGCATCGCGTGCAGCGTATACCGGCAACCGACACACAGGGGCGCGTGCACACGTCGGCGGCTACTGTCGCTGTGCTACCCGAAGCCGAGCCTTTCGAAGTCGAAATCAACGAGGGCGAAATACGCTGGGACACTTTCCGCTCGGGAGGTGCCGGAGGTCAGAACGTCAACAAAGTTGAGTCTGGCGTTCGTCTGAGATACAACTGGCGAAATCCCAATACCGGCCAAACCGAAGAAATACTGATTGAATGCACCGAGACACGCGACCAGCCGCACAACAAAGAACGCGCTCTGGCACGCCTGCGTACTTTCATCTATGACCGCGAGCACCAGAAGTACATCGACGACATCTCGTCGCGGCGCAAAAGCATGGTGTCGACCGGCGACCGCTCGGCCAAGATACGAACCTACAACTATCCTCAGGGACGCATCACCGACCATCGCATAGGCTACACCGTGTACAATCTGCAGGCCTTCGTCGACGGAGACATACAGGATGTCATAGACCATCTTATTATAGCCGAAAACGCCGAAAAACTGAAAGCCGCCGAGCTGTAAGGCTGTTTGCCGCGCAGCGGTGCCATTTAATACTGAAAAATAAAAACGCCTGCGGCAGTAAGCCTAAAGCGGGCCGAATCGAAACCATCTATTCAAAACCAAGCAATGAAGCGTACCCAACTTGTCGAAAACATCAAAGCAAAAAAATCATTTCTGTGCGTCGGTCTCGATACTGACATCAAGAAAATACCCGCTTGTCTGGCAGACAAAGCAGACCCGGTATTCGAGTTCAACAAAGCCATCGTCGATGCGACAGCGCCTTACTGCATAGCATATAAGCCCAACATCGCTTTCTACGAAGCCATGGGTCCGAAAGGCTGGGAAGCGCTTGAAAAGACCGTCCGCTATATCCGCGAAAACTATCCGGACCAGTTTATTATAGCCGATGCCAAGCGAGGCGACATAGGCAACACATCGCGTCTGTACGCACGCACGTTCTTCGAGTGGCTCGATGTAGACGCACTGACCGTAGCGCCTTACATGGGCGAAGACTCGGTGACGCCTTTCCTCGAATATCCCGGCAAATGGACAGTGCTGCTGGCGCTGACGTCGAACAAAGGCGCGCAGGACTTCCAGATGATTCCGGACAAAAACGGTATCTATGTATGGCAGCGTGTATTGCGCCGTGCCCAGCACTGGGGCAAGCCCGTAAACCTGATGTTTGTTGTGGGCGCTACGCAGGCCGAGTATCTCGACATGGTACGACAGGCAGCTCCCCGCTCATTCCTTCTCGTCCCCGGCGTAGGCGCTCAGGGCGGCGACCTCGCCGAGGTTGCGCTACACGGACTCAACGACGAGTGCGGTCTCATAGTCAACTCGTCGCGCGCCATCATATATGCCTCGTCTGACGAGGACTTCGCCGAAGTAGCCGGCAAGAAAGCACATGATGTCGCCGAGCAAATGAAAGACTTGCTCGAAGCCGCAGGCATTGTCTGAAAAGCTTACTCCGAGGCCTGCGTTGCTACGGTACCGTCAGCGAGGCAGATTATCGAAACAGACTTATAATGTGTAGAATTACTTTTAAAACTCTCCTGTATGAAAGCAGCCGCAATAGCAATTATAGCACTGACAATAAGTGCATTGTCAGCGACATCGGCGCCTGATAAAAGGCAGGCCGAAAGCCATGCTCGTCAAGCCGAATATTACCAGCGCGAAGCTGCGTCGGCTCGCCGCGATGCCGACTATTACGCACGCGAAGCCGAATCGGCCCGCCGCGATGCCTTGTATTATATACGCAACGGCAATGCTTCGCGGGCACGCAGTTGCCGTGAGCGTGCCGACCGCGCCATCTATAACTACCGTTCGAAAATTGACGCCGCACGTCGCGCCGATGACCGTGCCGCTGACTATCTGCGGCGCGCCACAGACGCCCTTGAGAGATAAGGATACAACGAAACACGATATCCGTCCGAGAAGTAAAATACGTCCTTGCGCTTTGGGGCTCACGGAGCTAAAAGCATAATCAAAGCATAAGACCGGATACAGCAGCGGCCCGCAGGATAGCGGGCCGCGCCATTAAGATGATATTTGTACGGTGTTATTTACTCAGTTCCTTGAAGAGTTCTTTCATTTCTTTGCCGAGCTCTTTGGCTTCAGCCATAGTAGGCGCCTCGGAGTAGATGCGGACAATAGGCTCGGTGTTGGACTTGCGCAGGCATACCCACGAATGTGGGAAGTCTATTTTGACGCCGTCGATGTCGATAATCTTCTCGTTGGCGTATTTTTCTTTGACGGCCTCGAAAATTTTGTCCACGTCGACATTGTCGCTTAGCTGGATCTTAGTCTTTGAGATGTAATATTCGGGGTATTCGGCTTTAAGCTCGCTGACTTTTTTACCGCTCTTGGCCAAAAGGGTGAGGAAGAGTGCGACGCCAACCAGTGCATCACGGCCATAGTGGAGTTCGGGATAGATGACACCGCCGTTGCCCTCGCCGCCGATGACTGCGCGGATGTGACGCATCAGCTGGGTGACGTTGACTTCGCCGACAGCCGAGGCGACATAAGGACAGTGGTGACGTGCGGCAATGTCGCTGAGCGCACGCGAGCTGCTGAGGTTGGAAACAGCAGGGCCGGGAGTGTTGGCCAGTACATAGTCGGCAATTGCTACAAGGGTGTATTCTTCGACAAACATTTCGCCGTTTTCCATAACGATAGCAAGACGGTCGACATCGGGGTCGACTACGAAGCCGACATCGGCGACGCCTTTTTTCATGACATTTGAAATCTGCGTGAGGTTTTCGGGAATAGGCTCGGGATTGTGGGCGAAGTTTCCGGTGGGATCGCAGTTGATTTCGATGACGTTCTGGACGCCGAGAGCACGTAGCAACTGCGGAATGACAACACCGCCCACCGAGTTTACGGCATCGACAGCGACGGTGATGTTGGCGTTGCGTATAGCCTCGAGGTCGACAAGGTCGAGAGCCATGACCTTTTGGATATGGCGACGGTTGTATGTGGTGTTTTTTAGGTGATGTCCCAGATGGTCGACGTCGGCGAAGCAGTAATCATGCTCGCGGGCAATGCGCAGCACTTCTTCGCCGGCGGCGGCGTTGAGAAATTCGCCTTTTTCGTTGAGGAGCTTGAGGGCATTCCAATTCTTGGGATTATGAGAAGCGGTGAGAATGAGTCCGCCGCAGGCTTCTTCGAGGGTTACGGCGATTTCGGTAGTAGGTGTCGAAGCAGGACCGATGTTGACGACGTCAAAACCCATGCCGACAAGAGCGCCGATAACGAGGTCGAGGACCATGGGACCGGAAATACGTGCGTCATGTCCGACGACAATTGTGCGGTAGGGACGTGTTGTAGTCCGGTCGATATAGGCAGCGTAAGCAGCTGTGTATTTGACGATATCAATGGGTGTTAGAGCGTCTCCGGGACTTCCGCCAATGGTGCCGCGGATACCCGAAATGGATTTTATCAGAGTCATTGCTGTTGACTTAAGGTATTAATGTAATGTATTTTGGGATTTAGATTTGCAGTAATTGAAGGTGGCAGGCTCAAGGCAGTGCCGAAGTACGCGGGATGTACGGGTCGAAGTGGGACGCCGTGTAGCTTAGGTGCGCTGGCGATAGTAGCGCAAGCGGTAGAGGAACGGGGTCACGTATGCTGTCTCGGCGTATATGCCGTACTGACTTTTGATGACGATGTTGACCTCACAGTCTATGGGGAGGAAGTTGAGGGGAGTCTGTATACCCGAGCCCCACTGATAAGATGACTGGAGTTGGAAGTTCTGAAAGCGGAACCAGCAGTTGGCCAGACCCATATCGGTTTCGTTGCCTTCGCCGGCAGGAAGCGTGCCGTTGAAGTTTGAAAGATTGTAGCGTGTATAGCGGAAGTATATTATCTCGTCCTTATCGGCATAGTTGCCCTTGGTTCCGGGGTTGACAACCTGCATGTACATGTTGCCGTCCTCGTCGAGTTTGTAGTACGGAGCGTTGGGGCCTGACTCAAAGACAAAATTGGTGTCTGTGGGAATTTCGTCGCAGACTCGCTGGTCGACAAGGAACATATTGACGCTCTGGTTTTCGTCGGTAAGAAGTTCGGAGAATGATTTTTTGTCACTGCACGAACTTGTTGCCAGTGTTCCGGCAATACCGAGCGCTGCGGCGGCAGTCAAGATAAGTCTATTTGCTGTTTTGCGAATGTTCATAAGGGGGAAAATATGAGGAGAAGATGTGATTTATGACTGTTGGGAGTTAAAATTTGAAGCTTTGTCGCTGTCAATGTACAGGCGGTTGAATTCGTCGACAAGCGAGCTGAACAGGGCCGCAGCTTCGTCGAGTGTTCCGTGAAATTCGCCTCCGGAGGCATTGCGGTGACCACCGCCGCCAAAGTATTTCGAGCATATTATGTCGCAGGGGAAATCACCTACCGAACGCATAGAGACCTTTATATAGTCGGATTCTTCGCGGAAATATGCGCTGTAAACGATACCGGGAATAGCCAGAGGACGATTGACAAGTCCCTCGGTATCGCCTTTGGCGTATGAGAAAGAGTTGAGTTCGTCGCGGCTGAGTATTATCATAGCGCCGTGCTGAGGGCCGAACAAGGTCATTTTCTGAGATATGGCATAGCCGTTGAGGCGCAGGCAACTTTCGGAAAAAGTGTTGAAAAGCTCGGTGTAAAGCCGGTTTTTGTCGGCGCCTCGGGCAACCAGATCAGAGACTATGAGGTAGTCTTCGCTGTGGTTGGCGTTGTGACTGAAGTTGTTGGTGTCGGTCATCATGCCTGCAAGCAGACAGGTGGCGACATCACTGTCAATATATTTGTCAAGTCCGGCAGCTACGAGAACAGAATAGAGCAACGAACATGTCGACGAGCGGTCAGATGCAGACACAACAGCCTCGAACCCTTCGGTTTCGGGGTTGAGATGGTGGTCAATCATGATTTTGGCAGCGGGCGACTCGGCAGCAGGCTGTGCCATGCGGCTCAGGCGAGAAAATGCGTTGTAATCGAGGCTGACGACAAGGTCGGCCGAGCCAAACGAACGCAAGATGACTCCGCCGTATCGCGAGAAGCATAAAACGCGTTCTGCGCCGGGAAGTATCATGAGGTTGCGGTTAGGTTCGTCGGGGGTGAAAACGCGCGCCGAAATACCCATGTTGTCGAGCACGCGGGCAAGAGCGAGCGACGAGCCCATGGCATCGCCGTCAGGCGACATATGGCAAGTGATGACGACACGACGCGAGCGGCGGAGGATATTGCCGATACGGCGAGCCTCGGCGGCTTGTTCGGGCGTAATTATGTCCGTTATTTCAATCATGGTGCAAAGATACACCTTTCTTGCGAAAAAACGTGCAACTCGCGCCTATTTTTAGCGGTTTTTAGCCATGGTCCGTTGCCCGGGACGCGCAGACGCGGCCTTCGGGCAGCGGGCTTTGACGCCGCATGTCACCGAGTGTCAGAGAGACTCGACGGCGAGGGCGAAACTTGCTATGCGGGCGTCGGTAAGTTCGGGGTGATTCTGTTCGTCGAGAACCATGCCGACAAAGTGTCCGTCGCGCAATGCGGTGCTGTGGGCATAGTGGTAAGGTTTAGCGTCGGGAACGGCAACAAAGTCGGCGCCTGTGTCTTTGAGTTTGTCGTAGAGTGTGCCGAGTCCGTTGCAGAAAGTATCATACATGGACTCGTCGCCAAGACCGAAGAGTGCAATTTTATGCCCCTTGAGGTCAAGGACCTGAGCACCGTCGAGAAAGTCGTAGAAGTCTTCCTGAATCTCGCCCGAGCCCCAAGTGGGAGTGCCAATTACAATGACATCATAATCGCCGAGGACATCAGGTGCCGTATCGGCGACGTTGTGAATATCGGCGTCGGCAACGCCGAGTTCTTTGGCGATGCGGTGTGCCACGTCTTCGGTGGTGCCGGTGTTGGTGCCGTAGAATATACCTGTTTTTTTCATGACAGAGCTTGTTTTTATGATAGTTTTCTATCATAAAAACACCTTGGGGCGGAAATTGTTCCGGCCAGTATGCTCAACGGCTGAACAGGCAGGCGTCGCCGTAAGACAGGAAGCGGTATCCGCTGTCGAGAGCATGGCGGTAGACATCGCGCCAGGTATCGCCTATAAAGGCAGAAACAAGCAGCAGCAGCGTCGAGGCCGGCTGATGAAAATTCGTAATCATACGCCGGACAATGCGGTAGTCATATCCCGGAGCAATAATAATACGCGTCGAAGCAACAAGTTTGTCGAGTCCGCTGCTGTCAAGCATATCGACAATGGCTTGTAACGCCACGGAAGTGGCCAGTCGGGGATGGTCAGCGTCATA
>OGOU01001839.1_pt1 | contig 15864 bp, 16 predicted proteins | sample 1552721 | NCBI WGS metagenome assembly OGOU01 (sample SAMEA2580176, study PRJEB22360) | human gut metagenome | biome: human gut; feature: human-associated habitat; material: faeces | place: Denmark | collected 2008/2010 | reverse complement strand
GTGTGGGATGTAATGCTGGAGTGGGTGTTCAACACCTTATATGCAGCAATTGCGGAATTTTTCGGTAAAATAAACGGAATGGCGGCGGAAATATTTGATTTAAGTTGGGTAAATGCATTTTTAAGTCTGTTTTCAGCGTTTGGCTGGGCGTTGTTTGCGGCAGGACTTGTAGTAGCTGTGTTTGATACGGCAATAGAGTACCAAACCGGTCGCGCAAATATACAAGGTACCTGTCTTAATGTTCTTAAAGGATTTATGGCAGTCAGTCTGTTTACGAATTTGCCCATTACTCTGTATAAGTTTTGTATTACGTTACAGACGACGTTTTCTCATGATTTGATCGCTTCATTTGTCGGAGCAAACCAATCGGTTGATCTGGGAACAATGGCGGAGGTTGTTTTAAAAAGTATGGGTGGATTTTCCGGACTTCTCGGAATATTAACGATGATCGCTTTTGCATACTGTGTCGTAAAACTTTTCTTTGCAAACATCAAAAGAGGCGGAATATTACTTTGTCAGATAGCAATAGGAAGTCTGTATATGTTCTCGATACCGAGAGGATATTCAGACGGATTTAACAGCTGGTGCAAGCAGATTTTTGCCCTATGCTTAACTGCTTTTCTGCAAACTACGCTACTGTTTTTGGGACTGCTTACATGGCAGACAAACACGCTGTTAGGATTGGGCATAATGCTTTCTGCAAACGAAGTTCCCAGAATTGCTCAGCAGTTCGGACTGGACACAAGTATAAGATTTAATATGATGAGCGTAACCCATACGGTTAATACTGCGGTTCATGCCGGAAAATTTGTGGCATCAAAATTTGCGTAGGAGGTATTTATGAAAACATACATTTATCCGCAGAATCTGAAAGCGGCGTCAAGACTGTGGCTGTGGAGCATAAAGGACTTTCTGATTATCTGCATAGGACTGATATTATCAGTTGTGATATTAACGCAGATCTGGACGTTTATACCGTTCGGAATAACGGCAATGTTTGCGTTTCTGTCAATAAGAATGGAAGAAACAACGATAATGGATTATATATTCTGTGCGTTTAAATTTTTTGTAACGTCACAGCAGTTATTTTATTGGAGGTAAAGGTCTATGAAGGAAGTAAAAAAGCAGAGGAAAAAATCAACACAGGCGTTATTAGGTTTACAGACCTTCGGCAAGTACGGACTGAAAACAGAAAAAGGAGAGCTTGTTTTTTACAATGTGCAGCCTACGAATATATCGGTGCTGTCAGACGAAAGTATAAATGTTAAAGTGCATCACTTAATGTCGCTGTTGTCGATGATACCCGATCTTGAATTGATATGTCTGGACAGCTGTCAGTGTTTTGACGCAAACAAGCAGAATATTATTCAAAGAATAGAAGAAGAAAAGAATCCTGAGATAAGGAAGATACTGAAATCGGACTTGGAGTTCTTGGACAGCATTCAGGTAGAAATGTCTACGGCAAGACAGTTTCTGTTTTCATTGAGAATCAAGGATAAAAAAGAAGGAAACATATTTCAGCAGATCAACCGTTCGTCAAAGCTGATAGCCGAACACGGATTTGATGTCAGACAGCTGAAAAAGGAGGATATCAAGCGAATGCTTGCCATATATTTTGAGGTATCAATGAACGGAGAAGATATATCGGATACAGAGGGAGAAGCATATTTGGAGGTAGCGGTAAATGAAAAAATTTAAGAGAAAGCCAAAGGTTTTGACACCGGAACAGGCAGAGGAAATAAGAGTACAGGAGTTTTTTGACAGAATATCACCAAGTACGGTCAAGTTTTTTGCCGATAAGTTCATATGCGGAAACAGTTACAAAAGTGTGTGGGCGGTAAGGGAATATCCGCCGTCAACGGAAGAACAGGCAATACTGTCACACTTAGCAGACCGAAGCGGAGTAACACTTAGAATATATAATAGACTTGTAGACAGCTCGGAACAAAGGCAGATAATACAGCATGCGGCAAGGAGAAATAAGCTGATGACAACGGTAAACGATGTGACCGATTCAATAGAGGCGGAGAACAATCTGAAAGATGTTGTTCAGCTTATAGCAGACCTGAGAAGAAATAAAGAACCTCTGTTGCATACGGCTGTGTTTATTGAACTGAAAGCAAGTGATGAAGAAAAACTGAAGGTACTGCAGTCGGATATTTTGATGGAGCTTACCCGTTCAAAGATCACGGTGGATAAGTTGGTTTTAAGACAGAAAGAGGGAATGCTGTCAGCATTGCCGTTCGGACACAATGCGTTCGGAACTTTGTTTGAAAGAGTACTTCCTGCAAGCGCTGTGGCTAATCTGTATCCGTTAAATTATTCAGGCAAAACCGATGAAAAAGGATTTTATATCGGACGAGATAAATTCGGCACGAATATTCTTGTGGATTTTGATAAGAGAAGCGATGACAAGACAAATGCCAATGTTCTTATTCTAGGAAACAGCGGACAGGGCAAGTCGTACCTTATGAAGCTTGTGCTGACAAATATGAGGGAGTCTGGGAAATCGATAATTTGCCTTGATCCCGAAGCCGAGTATGAGGACTTGACTAATAACTTAGGTGGTACTTACCTTGACCTTATGTCGGGAGAATATATGATAAATCCGTTAGAGCCGAAAAGCTTCGGCGACCAGCGTGACGCCGGACTCATTTCGCACACCTCACAAAAACAGGAATCAAGGTCTGATTCCTGCAACAATAATGATAGTGAACCCGAAGCATTTCGAAAGGTAACAAGATTAAGTCAGCACATTTCGTATCTCAAGGACTTTTTCAGAACCTACAAGGATTTTACCGATGCAGAGATCGATACAATTGAAATTATGTTAATGAAGCTGTATGCGAGATTTGATATAGATGAACTGACAGACTTGGATAAGCTGAAAGTCACTGACTATCCTGTTATGGAGGATTTGTATAACCTTATTGAAAAGGAATATATGATATTCGATCATGAAAAAAAGCACCTGTACACAGAAGAAAATTTACAGAACATCTGTCTGGGACTGCACTCCATGTGCAAAGGAGCAGAAAGCAAATACTTTAACGGTCATACAAACATAAAGGACAGTGAGTTTTTATGTTTCGGAGTTAAGGGACTTATGGACACAAACAAAAAGCTTAAGGATACCTTGCTGTTTAACATTCTCAGCTATATGAGTAATCAGTTGCTGAGCAGAGGAAATACCGTTGCGGCAATAGATGAGCTTTACCTCTTTTTAAGCAATCTGACTGCTATTGAATATATAAGAAACGCCATGAAACGTGTTCGTAAAAAAGAGTCCTCGATAGTAATAGCTTCACAGAATATCGAGGATTTTCTGCTGCCTGAAATCAAGGAGTTTACAAAGCCGCTGTTCTCGATTCCAACGCATCAGTTCTATTTTAATCCCGGAAATATCGAGGTACAGTCGTTTATTGACACACTGCAGTTAGAAATGTCAGAGTATGATTTAGTTAAATATCCTGCAAGGGGTTCGTGTTTGTATCGCTGCGGAAACGAGAGATATCTGTTGCAGGTAATAGCTTCCGATTATAAGGCTAAGCTGTTCGGTAAGGCAGGAGGAAGATAAATGATCTGCTTGATTATGTGTGGAAAATATGGTATAATAATATCAATAAGGAGGAGGTTTTATGAAAACAAACAAGCAGCTTATTGATGAAGTAAACGGAACGATGAATATAGAGGGAATGCCTCTGACTGAAGCGGATAGAAAACGTATGAAGGATTATCTAAATGAACCTTCAAAATTTGAAGATATTATTCGATTTTTAATAGAAAAGCATACTGTATATGCAGATAGGATGTAATGAATGCCGGATCAGTATTTTTACGATTATGAATGGGACGAAGAATATTGTTACCCAAATTCAAATGTATTGAAAAATAAAATTAGGTGAGCGTAATGTATGTGTTTCCAAAACGATGTGATGGCGCAGACACGTTAAAATATATTTTTCCGTCTATGCAAAAAGAGGTGCAGAAAGTGATCGAGGCAACCAAAAACATTGATTGTATTCGGCGCATTACCATATTCGGAAGCGCAGTAACAATGAACTGTGGTATAGGCAGTGACCTTGATATTGCAGTCGATGCTCCTGATATCACAGATGAGGATGAATTTATACAGATCATTCGACCGATCAGAAAAGCAGTTTGCGTTGATGCGGATATTATTCATTTGAATGGTATAAAAAATCAGCTGCTGTTAAACGAGATTAAAACAAAAGGAGTGGATGTATATGACCGCCGGATTTGCTGATATGATCAAGCTTTCAGAGCATGACTATCAGGCTTGCAAGGCAATGGATTGCAGTCAGAACAGCGTTGTATCACTTACAGCAAGCTGTAGAAAAGTCATTAAAAGCAATCATCTTGTACAATGGAGAATCTCCTGCCTTTACGCATGATATTGATAAGCTGGCAGAGCATTGCAAGAAACTGGGTGAGACGTTTTCTGATAATCTGGAACACATTGCGGATTCTCTTACGCTTTGAAAATCAAAAAGCAGATACGATCCGTATATTACATTTTCTCAGAAAAAATATGATACAGCCAAATTGCTCTACGAGGAAATACATGAAAAGCTTGTTTTGGCTATGAATCAGAATTATGAAGAAACAGAGGAAGAAACTGAAGAATTATCTTTTGACATGACAATGTAGAAAGCAGAAAGAGCCGCAAATGCGCTGACTCTTTATGGCAGAAATATTTTTTAGATAATAAAATGATCAAAAACTGACTGTTGAAAAACAGTCAGTTTTTTGTTTGAGGAGGAAAAGCAATGAGTATAACGGCAGGAGCAATAGCCAAAAAGGCAGCGGTGATATTGGCAAAGGATAAGCGGACATGGAAAGCAGTGGGCTTAATAATAGGGATTGTCATAGCCATAGCCTTGCTTCCAGTGATGGTTTTGCTTGCAATAGGAAATCAGCTTTCATCAGCTCAAACGCAGAATATAGATTATTCTGCATATGTTCAAAATCTGAGCGCTGAGCAGAAATCTCAGCTTTCACAAATGGAATCGGACGGTAAAGCAATTGCAGATGAGCTGTCAAAGCTCGGTCTTAAAACGCAGACCGTAAAAGCACAGATGATTTACCTCACCTATTTTGAAAATGTTTCAAAGAGTGAGAATTTTTTTAAGGATTACTGTGCCTGTTTTAAGGAGAAGGATAATAAAAAGCTAATTGAAAATTTGAATAAGAAGTACGGACTGAAAAGAATTTATGAGGTCATATTCTGTGATTGCAAATGTCAGTATTGACAGCAATCTGTTTTTAAATCTTGATGTGAAAAACAACATTGACTTAGCGAGGTGGGCAGAAAACGCATATACAACACAGTGGGGATATGTTCCTTATACAGACGGAAATGTTCTGACAGAAGAAAAATATAAGGCTCTGAAAGAAAAATACTCAAAGGATATCACAGAGGAATGTGATAAATGGCAAAGCCGAAGAACGACAGATAACTATAACTTACTGAGATCATATCTGTGGTATGACAGCAAAAGCAGAACGATATCAAAGGATAATTATTCGATTTCCGATATGACTGTACAAGAGCTGTATAACTCTGCATCAGTCAAAGGAAGTATGGATAAACTTCCCGATACAGTCGGTACTGCTGTTATAAACGGAGATATCATTGGAATATATATCGGCGGAGGTAATGTGGTATATGCGAAATCTGTTACAGACGGGATGGTAAAAGAGTCTGTAAAAAATTCATCATGGAAAGCGTGGTTTGAAATACCGTGGATAGAGTACGGAGAAGAAAAGAATTTTAATAATGAAATTCAGTTTGATGAATATGACAAAAAGAAGAAAAATAATCTGGGACTTGTCCAATGGGCAATTCAGGCTCACGAAAACGGCTGGGGATATGTCTATGGTACATACGGAAATGTTCTTACCGAATCAATACTTCAGGATAGAGCTTCAGTGTTTGGGGGAGAAGTGACAAGCTATATGGACTTTATCCGTTCAAACTGGCTTGGCAAGAGGACGGTGGACTGCGTTGGATTGATTAAAGGATACGGCTGGTATGACAACAAATCAGGTAAGATAACAGTAGGAAGTAACGGCATGGCAGATGTGGGAGCAAACGGAATGTTTGAAAATGCAAAGGTTAAAGGTACGATAGACACCATACCGGAAGTTCCCGGACTTGCTGTTTGGAGCGATGGACATATCGGTATCTATATCGGAAACGGTGAAGTTATTGAAGCCATGAATACGCTGAGAGGCGTTACCCGTACTAAACTTGCAGGACGTGAGTGGACGCATTGGTTGCAGATTCCGTACATCAGTTATGTTGAGGAAAAGGAGAAGAAGTAATGAAAATATATTTAAAAGACGGCAAATATACTGTTTATATAAAGGATTTTCCTATGACGGTTTTTGAATTGCAGGATACATTGGATCAGATTAAAATTACGGAAAATGATTCAAAAGTTCTGTTTAAAATTTCAAAATATGATAATATGAAATTGCCCCAAAACCTTTGCGAACAAGAATTTTCTGCTGATATATACAAGATCAATCTGTTTGCGGAAAGATATGAAAAGCTTGATGAGCCTAACTGTGCGGCATTAAAAAGTCTATTATCAGCTTATCCTGAAAGCAGTTTTGAAGATTTGTTATTGATGACTTATGGATTGGACAGTGTTCCTGTATATCGATGTTCTTCATTAGAAGAATTGGGTAAAGCTATGATAGAAAATGATATGGTTGAAGAACTGAAGGAGCTTCCCGATGAGTACATAGACTTTATTGATCGTGAGAAAATCGGCAGGCTTATGCAGGAGCGTGACTGCGGTATGTTTATTGACGGTTATTATTGTGTGCCGTCTGTATATGAAAAACCGGACATCAATATTGAAATCGGCGAGGGTGAAAAATGTTTTTTCCGTCTGCTGACTGCACCGTCGCCTATTGATGAAGAACCTACAGATAAGCTTGCACAATGGATCTCACTTCCTTGTGACAGAGAACAGCTTGATGAATTTTCAAAATCCTTTGGGACAGACAGGATCGAAGATATGGTTTATTATGATTTTCAGTCAGCTTTGCCGATGATCACCGATGAGCAGTTTGGTGATATGGACAGGATAAATGAACTGAATTTGCTTGCAGAAAAACTGTCGGGGCTGTCTGACTATGATTTTATAAAGCTGAAAGCTGTAATGGAGAGTCAGGAATTCAAGGAAATTTCCGGCACTGTTAAGTGTATAAACTGTCTTGATGAATATGGTTTTGATATGAATGTCAGGCATGAAAGTATATTTGGAAAGGAATATTTATCAAGAAATCTGCCGGCTGATTTTAATTTATCTGTACTTGAAGATATAGATTTATATGATTTCGGAAGTAAAATTTTAAAATGCAAGGGAACGATTTCAACTTCCTATGGATTAATATATGAAAAGAATCAGGACTTGTATTCGGCAATCACATTACAGCAGGAACAGAAGATTGCAGAGGAATGTGAGGAAGAAATATCGGAAGATGAATCACAGGATTTTAGTATGGGAATGGAGATGGGATAAACCATTGTTTTATTCTTGATTAAAGGTATATAATATGGTATAATAACTTTAAATTAATCTTGTAAATTTAGGGTTGGGGGTGATTAAAATGTCTGATACGAAAGAAATGAAAAATGAACGAGAACGCTCATATGAATATGGTTTACCGGATTATCTTGAACATGATCTAAAAGAGTTTAAGAAAGCGATAGAAACTCATTCTTCATTAATTGATTGTTGGTGGGGAGAATTATATGGCAGTATCAACATGGCAGAAATAAGTGATGGGTTAATCACTCATGAACAGGCAGAATACCTGAGAAGAAAATATTTATGGAGGTGGAGCGATTGAACGGTAAATTAGATTTTACTAATTGCAGGAGAATTTATGGTAAAGCTTATAACGGAGCTAATGGAAAGAAAATAGCAATTGAGTATAACGGAGAACAATTTATGCTGAAATTTCCTCCGTCAGCAGAAAATAAACCTACAGATTTATCATATACAAATAGTTGTTTTAGTGAATATATAGCCTGTAATATTTTTAATATGTTGGGAATAAAAGCACAGGAAACTTTGTTGGGTGAGTTTGAGGTAAATGGAAAGCCGAAAATTGTTTGTGCTTGTAAAGATTTTACTGTTGATAATAATGTGCTGTACGATTTTTGCTCAATTAAGAATACAATAATTGATTCAGAACATAATGGAAGTGGTACTGAGCTTACCGAAATATTAGAAACTATCACCAAGCAGCAATTTGTTGATCCGGTCGAATTGATGGAGCATTTTTGGAATGTTTTTGTTATAGATTCATTTCTGGGTAATTTTGATAGGCACAATGGAAATTGGGGATTTTTATATAATAGTCAAGTGCAAAGAGCTGAAATTGCCCCGGTTTTTGATTGCGGAAGTTGTCTTCTCCCACAGGCTGACAAACATGTAATGAGTTTAATATTGAATAACAATGATGAAATGAATGCAAGAATATATAATTTTCCAACCTCTGCAATTAAAGATCACGGAAGAAAAATTAATTATTATGATTTTCTTATGAAAGCAGAACATGAAGAATGCAGAGAAGCAGTATTAAGAATAGCTCCTAAAATAAATATAAGAAAAATATCTGAGTTAATTTATTCTATTCCTTATTTAACAGATTTGCAAAAAGATTTTTACACAAGTTATATTGAAGCAAGAAATGAAAAGATAATCACTCCATCATTGGAGCATATAATAAGTCTAAATGTAAATCAAATAAATGAGTATTATGACATGGAAGAATCAGATCAGGGACTGACAATGAAATATTAAATTATAAAAGTCGTTAATCGGCTCTTTTTTATTTTAAAAATGAAATGGAGAAGACATATGAAAAAATCAGTAACAGTAAACGTCGAGAGTGAAAAGCTCTCAGCGCTTGAAATGTATTTAGGACAGAAAAATCTGAAGCTGACAGAGGAACTTGATAAATGTATAGAAACATTGTATCAGAAAAATGTACCGTCAAATGTCAGAGAGTTTATTGAAATGACAACTGCAAAAAAGCCTGCAAGGAAATCGAAAAATAATGCTCATGATGAATTGAATAATCAGTCTGATTAATAACTGACAATAATTGCCCTGTCGGGATACCGACTAACTTGCCCTGTGTCGCACGACAATGCCTTGTATGAGGTTTTAACAAGACAGTGGGATAAGTTTACCCCATAGGACTGTCGGGGCAAATTTCGGGCATTTGTCGCAAAGTTTGAGAAAGCGAATAGAGGATAGGTTTGATGAAAATCGAACCTTTTTTTGTTTGCCGGTTAAAGTTTGGCCGCCTTGAGGCGACCAAACTTTAACATCGTCGAGCAAAGCTCGCCGAATTTGCGAAGATTTATAAGCTTTAATAAGCAGTCGCATAGATAGGAGGTTTTTAAAATTGCGGTCGGATAATATTAAAAATACAGAAGAAAAAGCAGAAATTACAGAGGTTTCGGCAGTCGACTCGGATGTTAAAAAGCAAAGATTCGGTCTTAAGATATTTCCCGAAACATTGGAGATAGTTGACACGCTTTTTGAGCATGATAACTGTAAGTCACGCTCTGAATTTATTGAAAAAGCAATTAGATTTTACTGCGGTTATCTTCTCAATAAGGAAAGTACGGCAACAGAATTTATTGCTCCTCAGCTTGCTTCAATAACAGAGGGTATAGTAAAAGGGAGCGAACAAAAATTATCAAGGTCATTATTCAAGTTAGCTGTTGAAGTGGGAGCATTGACTCATATGGTGGCGGCTATTAATGAAATAGATGACGATACCCTCCAAAAGCTTCGCATCATGTGTGTTGACGAGGTAAAACGTATTAACGGCATAATTAATTTTGAAAAGGCTGTGAGGTATCAGAGGAGCGATGAGTAATGTCACAGATAATAGTAACAAGCCGATATTTAAAAAGCGGAACTGAAACCAAACGAAAAAATTATACAAGATACATTGCGACTCGTGAAACAGTGGAAATCCGTGAACAGAATAAAATTGACAGAGAAGCTCCTGCAACAGAAAAACAGCAGGAGCTTCTCTCTGATTTACTTAAAGATTTTCCCGAAGCAAAAAAGTATCTGGAATATGAGGATTATAAAAATAAGTCAACAGTTGAAAATGCAAGTGAATTGATCTCGATGATAATAGAACGCAATGCAGATGTTATCGGTAACCGTCAGAACTTTGTAGGTTACATGGCAATGCGTCCGGGAGTTGAAAAAAGAGGTTCCCACGGTTTATTCAACGATAAGGACGAACCTATAATTTTAAATCAGGCGGCAAATGAGATTGCAAATCATCCGGGAAATATCTGGAGCCATGTTGTGTCGCTCAGACGAGAGGATGCAATTCGTCTGGGTTATGATAATTCAGATGGGTGGCGTGACTTAGTGAAAAGACATATCTCGGATATATCAGAAGCACAGCGTATCCCGTTATGTAATCTGAAATGGTATGCGGCTTTCCATGACACAACGCACCATCCGCATATTCATCTGCTTGTATATTCTACAAATGTAAAACAGGGATTTTTGACTAATCAGGGAATAGATAAAATCCGTTCGGTATTTGCAAATGATATATTTTATGATGATCTGCAGTCAATATATCAGAAGCAGGCGATCAGGCGTGATGAATTGAAAGCAGAATCTAAAAAGTATGTTGAAAACTTACTTAAAGAAATTGCCGAGGGAGATTTTGAAAATGCAGAACTTGAGAAGCTGATAAAAGTTTTACATACGCAGTTAAAAAGCAGTAAAGGCAAAAAAGTATACGGATATCTTCCACCCGAAGTAAAAGAAACAGTCGATGCAATTTTTAAAGAGCTTTCAAAGGACAAAAGCATTCAGTCTCTGTATGAGAAATGGTGCGAGCTTGAAAGACAAAAATACAAAACCTATACACAAAAAGAAAAAGAATTTCCACCGCTGTATGAAAATAAGGTTTTCCATTCGGTAAGGAACAGTATAATAGGTCAGGTTTTAAATATGGATTCACTGACCGGATTTGTTGATAACATAGACCCCGAACCTACAGAGATTACAACCGATGAAGATATTCCTCCGCCGATTGAAGATTACATAACGGAAGAAGATTTCAAATGGAATGATGACGGAGTTGAGTATGATACTTCTGATTTTGAGTCAGACAGTCGATACTGTATCAAGTGGAGTACTACATACAAAAAAGCCTGTAAAATTATTTACAATAAAGAATCCGAGAAAAAGGATTATGAGAAAGCCGAACAGCTTTTGATAAAAGAAGCTGATTCGGGGAATGTGCTTGGGGTGCATGACTTGGGAAAGCTATACTCCACAGAAAAGCTTGGTTCAAAGAATGAAGAAAAGTCATTCGCATATTACAAAGAAGCATTGCAGGGATTTACGGAGATAGAACCCAATGCTGATTTTATGTTTCCTTATGAAAATGTATATCAAAAACCGGTAGATATGCGGTCATATATTTGGTATAGAATCGGTAAGATGCATTGTTATGGTCTCGGAACTGAACAGGATTACGCTCAAGCGTTTGAATGGTTTTTAAAATCAGCAAAAGAGGGTAATAAATTCGCTCAGTACAGTCTGGGCAATCTGTATTACTACGGAAACGGCGTGGAAAGAGATTTGTCGCAGGCGTTTTTGTGGTATCAGAAATCATCTTCGCAGGGACAGCCTTATGCTTCTTACTCCATGGCACAAATGTACAATAAGGGTGAATATGTAAGTCAAAGTGAAGAAAACGCTCAAAGATATTACAAAGCCGCATTGTCAGGTTTTCTTGAACTTGAAAGTAAGGATCAAGCTGATGATAATTTATTTTACAAAATGGGAACTATGTACAAAAACGGTCTGGGTACTGATATTGATATGGATAAGGCGATTAATTATTTCATGCGTTCTGCTGAAATGAATAATACAAATGCAAAGAGGACGCTGGCGCTTGAATATATCTCAGGAAAGCACTTGGAACTGGATATAGAAAAGGGACTTGAAATGCTCACAGAATGTGCGGACAGCGGAGATACGCTTTCCTGTTACAAGCTTGGGAAAATATATTTTAAAGGAGAGATAGTGTACAAGGATTTGAATATGGCTGAAAAGTATCTTTTAAAAGCTGCTGAGAATAAAAATGAATATGCACTATACTCACTTGGAAAGCTGTACCTTGAAGAAAACTGCCTTGATAAAGCAGTGGAGTATTTTGATAAAGCTGTTCAGTATGATGAGATTAAACCGTATGCGACATATTCACTTGCAAAGATCATGTTGGACAATAACCCGTACCACGATTCAAAAAAGGCTGTAAGTTTTTTGGAATCATCAGCCGAGGACAATGATTGGGCGTCGTTTTTGCTCGGCAGGCTTTATTTATACGGCACAGACGATATTCAAAAGGATAAAGAAAAAGCGTTGGAATGGCTTAAGCTATCAGCGGAACAGGGGAATGAGTATGCACAAAATATGATTGATAATATTCATAGCTTTGAAAATGCTGTAGTAGCCAATACAATATTCGGTCTGTTTGTAAATTTAAGCAAGTGCATAGCCGATGACTATAACCGGAAATTCAAGTCAAACAGAATGACTGCCGACAGAAAGCTAAGACAAATGATACAGCAGAAAAAACAAGCTCTCGGTCTCAAAGAAGAACATCTTCAAAACCAAGAGCTGTATTAGTGTAAGTGCAATAGGGCCTGCGTCACTGTGACATGGGAAAGTTAAGTATAAAATAGAATATATATTACAGAGAGAAGAATAATAGTTTTGTTTTTAACTTAGATTAATTTTTACTGTTTAATTAATAATTTAAAAGTCAATTAACGAAGATAGTTCATTTCTTCATTTCTGATACAGTTCATCCAACCGACATTAAATGCCTGAGGAGGAGAAATCACAGAAGAATCATTAGAATTAAAGAATAAGTCATTGCTATAGTATTTTTTTACCATGTTATAAGTTGTAGAACTGGCTGCTGATGAATAATAATCTTTTGCACCATACAAATGTAGAATTTCATGAGCAAATTCGTTACTTTGTTTGTTATAACCTGCATATACAAAAGCTTTAGAAGGCTCTAAAGATGGCATTGCAAAACTTCTGCCATAACTATGAGGAATAATAATTACATATATAATGTTATGATGAGGGTATTTTTTTTGTATTTTTTCTCGTTCACTATCTGAAAAAACACTCATATTTTCGCAAGCCATTTTAACTTTTTCTTTGCTACTCGAAGTATTTTGAGCATAAATTGTATTATTTTCATATTCATAAATATATTTTAATGAAGGATCTTTTGAAGCTGTAATAAAGTTAACGGTTCGTCCATAGCAGCTTGCTTGAGTTTTGATATAATTAGCAGCAGAATCTAGCTCAGCTTGTTTGTTTTCAATAGTTCTGTTTGAATTCCATGTACATAAATCATTTTCAGGTTCATTTAAAAATATGCTTACTATAACTTGATTTCCGGTACATGCTTTTGTAACTCTTGAAAATTCCGTATAATTGTTTGAATAATATGGAGTACCTGAGAACGCTGTGTCACATATATACCTTGATTTGGTTGTTATATCAATATCTGATAAATTATAACACTCTCCAAATGAATAGTAGTTCAAATATAAAGTAGAATCAGGTACTATTGCGGATGTAAGATTTCCACAAAAGTAAAATGCACCAATCCCTATTGTATTAAGTTTGGATGTAGTTTTGTTAAATTTTATTGACTTAAGTTGTGAGCAATATTGAAAAGCATATTGATTAATATATTCAAGTGAGTCGGGAAATGAAGCATTAATTAAAGAAATGCAGCGATAAAATGCTTTTGAGCCAATTGAATTTAAAACTGTTGCAGATTCAAAATTGATTGTTTTTAAATTTGTACAATTTGAAAAAGCATATGATTCAATTTTTTCCAGTCTGTCGTTGAGTTCTACAGATTCTAAAGATGTGCAGTTCGAAAAAGCAGCATACCCAATTGTTTTCATTGGCTCTAGAAATTTTACTTTAGTAATTGTTTTATTTCCTGCAAATGCACTATTTGCAATAGCAATAACCGGGTATCCATTGATAAAAAAAGGTATATTAACAACTTCAGCAGAACCAGTGTAACCTGTAATTGTTACTTTTTTATCAGTAGTAGTGTATGTAAAGTCGGAAGCAGATGAAACATTTTCAGCACTAGCAATATATAAAGTATTACCTTTTTCCGCTGAATAAATACTATTATAGGAAAAGGTTGATATAATTGCAGCGGATGCTAAAATTGATAATATACATTTAAATTTTTTATTCATTTTTATTCTCCTTAAATTATTTCCATTAAGCATGCTTATAATTGTATTATATACCATAAAATAACAAAAATCAATAAAAACATATAAAGAAAAACAACTTATAGTGTTTTTCTTCCGCACATTATCTTTTAGCCTCCACAAACCATCGAGGTTCTTCATAAAACAAATATGATTCCTGACCGAGAATCCTGCAAGTGTAACGCATACCGATACCGCCTGCCTTTAAGCTTGCAGCCCTTCTTTTGTCAACAACCTTGTCAATTGTATAAACCGTACCGTCTTCCCAAGTTACCGACAGAGGAGTGATGTTTCCGTCAGTATCAAATTTTGCGGTAATCTCAACATAAACCTTTCTTACCATAAACAGCCTCCATATTTAGTATATCTTGTTTTGTAATTGATATACTAATTAAAAAGGAAGGTGTTTAATATGGCAGTATCACACAGAGGAGCTATTTCATTCGGACTAGTCCACATTCCTGTCGGGTTATATACGGCAACGCAGGATAACGATATACACTTTAATCAGTTGTGCAGAGAGGACGGAAGCAGAATTAAATACAAAAAAGTGTGTGCTTCCTGCGGAAAAGAAGTATCGGCAAAGGATATAGTAAAGGGATTCGAATATGATAAAGACAAGTTTGTAATTATGACAGACGAGGACTTTGAAAAAGCCAAGTCCGAAAAGGACAAAACAATTCATATTCTGCATTTTACGGATTTAAATGCAATTCGGCCTATTTTTTATGATAAAACATATCATGCCATTCCCGAAGCCGGAGGGGACAAAGCGTTCGAGCTTTTGAGAAAAGCCATGAAAGACGAAAACAAGGTTGCAATTGCCAAAACGGTCATGGGAACAAAGGAAAAGCTTTTAACTCTTATTCCTACAGATGACGGAATATTGATTGAAACCATGTTTTTTGCAGACGAGGTAAAGCAAGCACCGAAAGAGCCTGTACATCCCGAAGTGAATGAAGCCGAACTTACTATGGCAAAAACTCTTATAAACACAATGGTCAAGGATTTTGAGCCGAGCTTGTACAAGGACGAATATCAGGTAAAACTGAGAGAGATTATTGAACAGAAAATTGCAGGCAAGGACATTAAAGCTTCTGCACCTGAAGTACAGGTAAACGCTATTGATATTATGGAGGCTCTCAAGCAAAGTCTTGCAAAGGCAGGAGTAAAAAATGACTGATATATGGGAAACCAAAAGTATCAAGCCAATGTTGATTGGAACAGAAGGAGAGCCTTTTGACAGTGATGAATATATCTACGAACTAAAGCTTGACGGTGAACGGTGCATTGCATATCTTGACAGTGATAAAACGATATTGAAAAATAAGAGGAATATATTAATGCTGCCGAAAGTACCTGAGCTTACGGAGATTCATAAGAATGTCAATGTTCGCTGTATTCTGGACGGAGAGCTTGCAGTAATCAAGGACGGCATGCGCGTGAACTTCAGCTTCGAGACGCCCGAATCCATCACCGAGGCCATCCGA